>Ga0209317_1000105_pt1 | contig 116556 bp, 95 predicted proteins | sample RifGroB2_FD_183994 | JGI IMG/M metagenome (GOLD analysis project Ga0209317, IMG submission 183994) | Soil microbial communities from Rifle, Colorado, USA - Groundwater B2 (SPAdes) (version 2) | ecosystem: Environmental > Terrestrial > Soil > Unclassified | place: Rifle, Colorado | collected... | reverse complement strand
CAGAATGCAGCACAGACACAAACGGAGAGCTGGCCGAGTAGGTCGAAGGCGCTCGCCTGCTAAGCGAGTATACTGGGAAACCGGTATCGAGGGTTCGAATCCCTCGCTCTCCGCCATTTTTTGTCTGGCAAGGTTGCAGACTGTAGCGGAGGTCTGGGTGAAGCGATTGATGAAACTGCTGGTTTTGTCAGTAGTCGCTATGGGTGCCACAGCAGGGTGCAACGAGAGGCAGAGCAAACAGCCTGTTGTACTCAAGCCGAAACTGGCTAAGGCGGCATCGGTAGTTGTTGTTCCGGACAGCGTTAAAGGAAAGTGGAAGGCGGTGAAGATAACCGTTTCCGATAAAAACGCCAAGAAACAGCAGGTTTACACGCTGGAAATCGGATCAGAGTTTCACCTGCCGGGCTCAGAGATCACTTTGAAGGTAGAGAATTTTCTGCCGCATTTCGTGATGGAGGGTACCACATTTACCTCCGGCTCCAATGATCTGGCCAATCCGGCAGCTCAGCTTGTGATTCGCGAGGCCGGACGGCAGATATACGACGGGTGGCTTTTCAGCCTTTACCCGACCACCCATGCCTTTCAGCATCCTCAGTACGGTTTCACACTGGTCGACGAATTTTCGCCCAGTTGATATAGATTGCGCTTGTAGCTCAGCTGGATAGAGCAATGGACTACGAATCCATAGGTCGGGCGTTCGAATCGCTCCAGGCGCACCATAGAAGAAGGGGGTTACGGAAACTCGTAGCCCTTTGATTTTGCGAAGTAGGACGGTTTCAGTTTGGGCCGAAAAAAGTTTGCGCTTGTAGCTCAGCTGGATAGAGCAATGGACTACGAATCCATAGGTCGGGCGTTCGAATCGCTCCAGGCGCACCATTTACCTTCTCGATGAAAAAAATATGGCCCTTCCGCATAGCGCGGAGGGGCCATATTTTTTCGCCTGCGGTCCAACTCGGTCCATCAGATTGGACCGCCCTTCCTGCACTGCATCATGGCCGATTAACGCTACTTAGCCCTGTCCAGCACTAAATCGTTTTTCGTTCTTGCACCCCACCACGAACCCTGGCCCGCTGAGTGGCGGGCGGGTAGATACGAGGCGTCAACAAATTGGAGTACCGATAGAGGAATCAAGCAAGCCTTTCTCTTTCGTTAAAAGCGTACGGTCATGAATTCTTTAGTTTTCTTCCGAGAAAGCTTTGCTTCAGGACTGACGACGGATGTCATGAGGCGGCGTGAAGTACAAAGCTGAGGCGGGTGGTGGAAACGAATCACAGGGAGGAAGGTTGATACAGTTGCCACATGGGCAAGTGAAAATCTCGTTATGCCCTTGTCTTGGTGGTGGGGTACGGTGGGGTACGGTGGGGTAAGGTGGGGTAAGGGATTCCCGAGTAGCCTCAGGCGGTTGCCCGATCCCGTTGCTTTTCCCTGTAACAGGGCTGGAGTGTTGGTGGGTGACGGAGCCTTACGCGATTGTAACCGCGCCATCGAGCCGTTGCCAATGATCGAACCGTCAGCCTTATCCCAGTTCCCGGTGCAGGAGGGGTACAAACCCGCTTCAAATCAAAAAGAGCCGTGTTTCTGCGTCGTGACAGGTTACTGGTCACTCAAGCGAAACACGGCTCTTTTGTGTTGCTTTTTTACCTGTTAAAACCTCTCGAATTCTTCATCCATCTGCAGATCGCTGCCGACAACATTACCCATGATAGATCCGCTTCCGCTTTTTTGAGACGCAGTGCCGAAGGTTAATTGCCTGGACGCCGCCCTGTCCTGCTTCTTGCCTAATTTCGCCGTCATCGATTTAACCTTATTCTGTTCGCCGGTTTTGAAGAAGGCTATCGTACTCTGCAACAGCTCCGCCTGTGAGGCAAGTTCCTCGGCGGTGGATGACATTTCCTCTGCAGCACCGGCATTTTGCTGGATAACCTGATCGAGTTGCTGGATCGCTTTATTGATCTGCTCGGCGCCGGTATCCTGCTCCCTGCTGGAGGCACTGATCTCCTGAACCAGTTCGGCGGTTTTCTGGATGTCGGGTACCATCTTCGCCAACAGTTCGCCAGCCTTCACAGCGATGTCGACACTGTTGGAGGAGAGCGCCGATATCTCGGCAGCTGCCTTCTGGCTCCGCTCGGCGAGCTTTCTTACCTCGCTGGCAACAACCGCAAATCCCTTGCCGTGCTCCCCGGCGCGCGCGGCCTCAATGGCCGCGTTCAGGGCGAGCAGGTTGGTCTGACGGGCGATCTCTTCGATGATATTGATTTTGGATGCGATCTCCTTCATGGCATGCACCGTTTCCTGGACCGCCTTGCCCCCCTCTCTGGCGTCTTCGGCGGACTTCACGGCGATCTTTTCGGTCTGGATCGCGTTGTCCGCATTCTGGCGAATGTTGGAGCTCATCTGCTCCATGCTGGAAGAAGCTTCCTCCGCCGCTGCAGCCTGCTCGCTCGCCCCCTGCGACATCTGCTCGGAACCGGATGAGAGCTCCTGGCTTCCCGAAGCTACGTTGTCAGTGGCGGATTTCACCTCTGATACGATTACCTTCAGTTTGTTCAACATGTTGCCCATAGCTGCCAGCAACAGACCGGTTTCGTCCTTGCCGGTGGGGCCGATCTCGAAGGTGAGGTCGCCGGCGGCCAGCCTGTCAGCGGTTTCAACACCAAGTTGCAGGGGGCGCTTGATACTTCGAGTCACCAGGACGCTGAGCGCCACAGCTATCAAGATCGCCAGCAGGGAAATTGTCACGAGCAAGACCACGACGCTTTGTGTTGCTTTCTGGATGATCCCCTTCGCTTGCTCCATGCTCTTGTTGGCGTCCTGTGCCAGCTTTACCGCCGTTTCCTCCATTTTGTGAGCTTCGCCCTTGAACGGGGTGACCGCGTTTGCCGCTTCTGCAGGGGTTTTAATCTTGCCGTCCCGGATCGAGGCGAATAGCTTGGTGAAGCCGGCCTTGTATCCGATCAGGTTGTCCTTGATGACCTTGATTTGTTCCACATCGTCCTTGTGTATGGCGGCTTTTTCCAGATCGACGACACGGTCGGCCGACTTTTCAGCTTCTTCAGTCCACTTTAGAAAGTACTCTTCCACCTTCGTCGGATTCTCCAGATTCAAAAACATGTCCTTCTCGTAGCGTCTCATGCCCAGAACGTTGGCCCTGGCCCTGGCAGAGTGTTCGGCCAGTTTGCCTTCCGTGTCGAGCAGGGAAACTACGGTCCGCTCTCCCGACTTCACCCCCCAGTAGCCTGTACCCGCAACCAAAATTAGCAGGAGTAATACCAGTCCGAAACTCACCAGCAGGCGGGTGCCAATTTTCATGTTTTTCAGCATGTCTTCTCTCCTTAAGAGCGTCTTAATGGGTGTTTGTTTCACCCCTGAAATGCGTGACAATTACAGCCTATCGGCATCTGGCTCTAGCAGCTTTAGCACAATCTCCGCATGGAGGTATAAGATCTAGCGCCACGGCTGGACTCGGGGTAATAGTTTAAGGGGGGTAGTCGGTTAACCGCCACAAAAGGACGCGCCTTATCGCGGTCCATACCGCGAAGAAGCGTATCTGAACCGAAAGAAGGTGGGGACGGTGGGGATGTGGTGGGAAACACGACGGGGGACGTCACTATTCTTTTTGTCTCGGGGGAGGACTGGGGGCCGAAACTTGGCGTTTCGGCCCCCGAGAACACCTTGTGTCAGCGGAAAAGTTCCTCCTCTATATGCGCATGAGAACGCGAAACTTAGCGAGTGGCTGCATCGGCAAGAATTGCTTGACAGTAGCTGTGACTTTTTTTCCGTGGGGGGAGGTGGCATTGTGCGCCAGGCAGTTTACGCGTTATCGAGTCTGCCGCTGGAAAAGAAATACAGGAGAGGTGACGTGACGGGATCCTCATTGCCCTGGACTCAAGAGACGGGCTGCGGTCCATCCACGGGGCAAGTGCCGGGGCTGGAAAGCGGCGGCAAAGGGTAATTAGTCGGTTTTATAAAGGATTTCCACCTGCTCCCGCCCCAAAGCGGAAATACCGCAGAATCCCTAGCATTTAGACGTTTTGCCATTATTGCAGGGACAGACCGATTTCGAGAAATGGCTGTAATCATATACAATAACGATAGGTTACAACGATTGGCAGAAGATCCGAGACTTTTGAGCACGATACTACGAATCCATAGGTCGGGCGCTCGAATCGCTCCAGGCGCACCATTTAAAAAGGATCTGACAGAAATGTCAGGTACTTTTTGTTATTGCTAATCTAGTTATTCTGCAGTTCCTCTAAATCATTATTACTAAAGGTAATATCGAAAGAACCTGATGAGAGTCGCTGCCGGATGGAATCGACTCCAGGGCTCTCTCGATTTCCGCTCCCCGCGCCAGCCGGTACAGCAAGAATACAAAAATTAACGCCAAGATTACAGCTATTGCCACCATTGCTCCACGCGGGGCTGTATGCTCGTGCCGGCCATACACTCCCACCGTCTTTTTCGGCTTGGATTCCCTTTCGGGGTCGTGCTCACTATCGGGTGCTTGATAAGTTTTCGGCATGGGTAACTCCTTATACGGCCGAGGAGACATTCTCCCCGGCCGCAGTGATGTTAATGGTGCCTCCGTTTATCCCAGCCGAGGTGGATAGCTTCCTTGACCTCGGTCCAGGTTCCCGGGTGCGTCCTTTCCCAGTCTTGATGGATAACTTCCTCGACTTCCGGCCACTCTTTGTCACAGAGTTGCGGCTCGCAGGACTTGACTTCTGCATAGTGAAACGCCGACCGGTAGGCCTCGAACCCCTCACGTCTTGAGCCATAGGTGTTACTGAAGTACCTATCCAATTCCTCGTCATCCATGACAGATCTCGATTCCAACTCGTCTTCCATGCGCTCGCCTGATCCCGCTGCGCGGGGTATCGCTTCCCTTTCCGGCTGCGATGATCCTGATTCGCCCAAACCGGTATCTCGCTGGTAGAATTCCTGAGATGATGCCGCGTACGGCACTTCTTTTTGCTCTAACTCCTGTTTTTGCTGGACGTTAGATCTTTCCTCGAACTCCGCTGAAGCGTTTGCCTCGGTCATGGCTTCTCTTTCGTAGAATTGCCGTGAGGCTGCTGCGGGCACTTCATTCGATCCCTGTTGCGATGATTCTGCATAAGGCGCAGTTTCGTCGAACCTGGTCCACCCTTCCTGGCGCCAGGTTTCAGCCTGTTTGTCGATGTCGACGGCGCCGTGGCGACGCATGATGTCTGCGGCCGTGTCGGCGTTTTGGTCGTCAGCCGAAACGGTTACCAGGAACCCGCCACGCTTTACCCCTTCCGCATAGTAATGGGCGTCTTCTTCGGGTACTCCCATTTTGGTCAGAGCACCGATGTCTTCTTGCCCCAGCCCTTCCTTATAGCCGAGCCCATCCTGATCACTGGCCATTATGCTTATGGCATCTCGTTGGAAGCCACTGTTGACCAAGTCCTGAACGACAAGTTGGGCTTCTTCCCTGTTATTCATCAAGCCAACAACCGTTTTCATACTGCCTCCTATCTCTTTGATTCCCGGCGCCAATCGATCTGGGGGCTGAGAATCTTTTGGGGAATTTTGCCATTTCCACGGGTTTCTCCAGTTTCGAGCCGTACAAAAGAAAAGCGAAAAGACAAGCAGCCCGGGGCTTGCTTGTGAGTTCGCTGGTGGGGGGGTCCCATGGTTAGAATTATGTAACTTCGCCGAAGCGGATGCAAGACCAAAGAAAAGCCCTTCAAAAGGGCAATCATCAAAAGCAGGCCGGAACTGATTTACCTGGCTTGCGTCAATGAGCGCACGAAGAGCGCCAGGTACCACCTATGTTCCGTCGGGACAACGCGCTCCAGCACCGGCTCGTGCCCGACTCCGGTGAGCATGGTGCGAAGCAGATCCTTATCGCCGTAACCGGCGACCTTTGCGGATCTTAAATCGGTGGGTACGGGGGTGTAGCTCTGGCCGACCGGACCATTACCGGCGCCGGTCTCTCCGTGACAAAAGACGCAGTAGTACTGGTAATAGACTTTTCCCCTGGCTAAATTGGCTCCGCTTGCCTCCAGCGGGGGAGTCAGCAGCACTGCCTCTGCGGCGGTAGGATCGGGACGTCGGACGGTGACGCTGCCGGCAACAGGCGGGGGCAAGTTCATCTGATACTCGCGAAAATGGTGCTGCACCGTCATGCGGGGACCTTTGTAGAGCACGTACCCGAAGATCGCCCCAAGCAGCAGGGGAGGGATAACCAGCAGCAATATGATGATCTTCTTCATCATTTCTGCCTCCCGCGACTCCGCTCGGACGGTACCGGTTTGAGAGGCTGTGCTTCCGGGAGAGTCAAGATCTGCCGTTGCGGCTTCTTCGAGAGGTCAGGCTGTTCTGTGGAATAGATCGATTCGGCCGGAGTATCGGGAAGCTGGCCAAAGTCCCAGTGTCTTGGTGCGTCCGGGACCACGCTGTACACCAGCCAGCCGAACCCGGCGATTGATGCACTGAAGACGACAAGAATCACCCATTCCCAAGGCGAAGGAAGTTCCTGATGCTCATCATACAAATGTTTATCTTCCATATCGGCCTCACCAGTTGGGTGGTATGCGGGCATTCTCCACAACCTTGACGATGGTAAACGCGACCGCGGCTATGATCACCAGAATGAGCACCCAGGGCATGAACTGGGTAATCCAGATGAAGAAGCTTTTCACATCTTTCACTTCGATATGCTCACTCCTCCCCTCTATCCCGCGCGGCAGCCACATGGCCTGGTAGGTAAGGCAGAACACGAGCACGAGCGCCACCGCGACCAAAAGCGTGATCACGATCCATTGGTGCTGCAGCACATACAGATGAAGCATCATCATGATCGCCTCCCGCGCTCCTTCGGGCGCACTCCAGCCGACTCTTGATCCGGCTCTTCATCCAGCGGGATGCAACTTTCCAGCGGCAGGTAGCGCGCCCGGTCCTGATGGGAAAATTGTCCGGCACGCACGGCCCAGAAGAAGAATACGGCGATGCTGCCGGTCATAAGCAGGGAAAAGCCGATCCACATGAACAGAAAGGTTGGTCCTTCCAACAGGCTCTTCATCTCGGGCATGTCCTCCGCTTCAGCGATATCTCCTGCTGCGAATAACTTATGACGCTCTTGCTGCAGGTCACCCGTCCCTTTATGGGAGGGGCTGGGGCACTGCCGTTAAGTTAGCCAGGTTGGCGATAATCTTCAGCATGTTAGAAAACTTTTCCTCTATGGTAGGGGCGGACCTTGTGTTCGCCCGGGTCCCGCGAGATTCCGATGACAATGGCGAGCAACAAATCTGGGCGAACACAAGGTTCGCCCCTAGAGATATCCGCTGACTTAATGACAGTGGAGCCCCCTCCCCCAGCCCCTCCCATAAAGGGAGGGGGGCTTATCCCCCAAATCCCCAAGGGGGGATATTTTTAAACCTCCATCCTTGAGGGGAGAGGGATTGGAAGGGGGAGGAACTATGTACGGGCAAAGACGCAAGATCGCTACTTCCCTTGCACCGGCTCTTTCGCCTCGGACCCCGGCACCGGATAGGCGTTTTTCCACTCGCCCTCGAACGCCGCGTCGATGCCTCGCGGGTCGATGTTCGCGTCGGTGTAGCCCAGGAAGAAAACCCCCAGGTAGTTGGACAGATCCCAGATCTTCTCCGATTCCAGGTGCTTCTTGAAGTACGGCATGGCGGTGCCGGTTATGCCGTTCATGATCTGATAATAGAAGATCCCGCCGATATACCTGTTCTCCACCAGATGCCTGCGCAGCGTGGTGAAGTCGAGCGGAGGCGGGCTGAGGTAGGGCTTGGCGGGTCCGTTGCCGTCGCCGATGGGACCGTGACAGTTGATGCAGAATTCCTGGTAGATCCGCTTTCCCCTTTGCAGGGCAGCCTCATTGGCCGGATAAGGATTGGGCATGCGTCTCCAGACCTCGGGCACCTGGCTGTGCAGCCACTCGATGTTGCGGTCCGCACCGCCGCTATACGCCGCCACGGCTTGCGTCTTGAACAGTTTTTGCCGGTTGTGGCGCAGGTCGGCGTCTTTGCCTCCCAATGCCTGGACGTAGGCGGTTAGCTGGGTGATCTGACGCTCCCCGAGAAACTCCATGGAGGGCATCAGGGAGATCGGGGTGGTAAATCTCGGGTTGACGAAGTGGGCGATGTTCCAGTCGTTGGGATGCTCGCCGCCATCCTGGGAAAGATCCGGTCCGGTCCGCTCGGTGCCGAGAATGGCCGGTTCCAGGCCTACGTAGTCGCCGCTTTGGGCGATCCGCTCGGCCCCGATATCCCAGTCGTTGGTCCGGACAAAGAGCGAGTGACAGTAGCTGCAGCCGTTTTTTACGTAAAGCTGGTGCCCCGCGGCCTCTTCGGCCGTGAGGGGACGCCAGATCTCCGATGGAGTTTCCTTCATGGTCATGGAAGGGATCCCGACGATGATGAACGAGGAGGCCCAGAAAACCATGAGCGCGCCGACAATGAGCACGGCAGGGGTCATTTTCATGCCGCTTCCTCCACTCGCCGTAGCTGCTGTGCCTCAAGTTCCCTTCCATGGCGCAGAGTCATGAAAAGGTTGAAAACTCCCACCAGGGCGCCGGTGAGAATAAAGATGCCGAGCGCCGCCCGCGACACGTAAAACGGTGCCAGCTGCGGCAGCACCCGGAGCACGGTCTCGCCGTTATGCCAGGCGGATCCCTGGATCAGTCCGGCAGCGGTAAGCACCAGGAAGAAGCCGGTAAGGCCGAAGGTGATCAGGCCGAACTGCAGGCTCACGAGCTTGTGCGAATATATCTCGCGTCCGGTCACCAGCGGGATAACATGCCACATGGCGCCCAGGGCGATGTAGCCTCCGAAACCGAGCATGGCGATGTGGGCGTGTGCCACGGTCCAGTTGTTGAAATGGGTGATGCGCTGCAGATAAGGGAGTGATTGCAGCGGCCCCTGTATGCAGGTGATGATGTACCAGACGATCCCTCCCATCACGAGTCGCGCTGCCGGGTCGCCCCAGACCCGGGCTCCGTAGCCGCGTGCGGTCATCCAGAGGTTCAGCACCACGATGGAGACCGGGATCACCATCGAGATGGAGTCGACCACCGAGACGGTCTTGAGCCAGTTGGGGATGGGGGACTGGAGCACGTGGTGGCCGCCGATGTGTGTGTAGAGGGCGACCAGAAACCAGAAGCCCAGAAGCGACAAGGTGTGCGAGTTGAGCGGGGTCCGGGTGGTGCGCGGGATCACGTAGTAGGCGGCGCCGGTGGCAAGCGGCGTGATCAACAGGCCGGGGAGGTTATGTCCCCAGAACCAGAGGAATATGGAATCGATCAGGCCGGGCATGGCGCCGGTTGCCGGGTGCCACATCACGTTTCCGAGGGGATAGTTGCAGGCGGTCCAGAGGAAGGCTGCCATGAAGTACCAGACCGAGACGTAAAGCAGAGGCTCGTTGCGGTTGATGATGGTCATCAGGATGTTGACGATCAGGCCGATCACCGCCAGCACAAGCAAGACGTCGGCCAGCCAGACATACTCGCTGTATTCGCGCCCCTGGGTGTAGCCGAAGGAAAAGCAGAGCGGACCGCTGGCGATGGTTATATTCCAGAGCGCGAAGCTCACCCAGGCCAGCGGTTCCGACCAGAGTCTGGTTTTGAGCAGAGCCGGGACGTAGTAGAGGCCGCTGCCGATGAGCATGGTGCCGACGAAGCCGTAGAGCATGGTATTGACATGAACGGGGCGCTCGCGCCCGAAGAAGAGCCAGGGTATGTTGGAGAAAAACTCTGGAGAAACCAGGTGGATGGCGGAGACCATTCCGTAGAGCGCCCCGACCACAAACCAGGCGGCACCGGCTATCATGAAGGCGAGCGCGGCACTTTGCGGTTTATTTATCAATTTGATCATGACGCCCTCGTGTGAAGAGTATCCATAGTCCGCACTAAACTCCCCCTCTCTTGATGGGAGGGGGCGGTCCCGTAGGATGCGGTGAACATCGTGAACCGCATCATTAACCGATGCGGTTCGTACCTCACCACATCCTACAGACTCTCCCCAACCCTTCCCATCAGCCTTCGCCAAGGCTACGTCTGACAAGTCCAGCCTTCGCCAAGGCTACGTCTGACAAGTCAAGGGAGAGGGGGATGCCTGAGGCCTTCTCCCTCCGGGAGAAGGTGCCCCGAAGGGGCGGATGAGGGAAGCTGCCACGCAATGCAGGTGGCAACTAAAGGCAAATCCCCCTAAATCCCCCTTTGCCAAAGGGGGACTTTCTCTAAGCAGTTGCCCCAGTTGCCCCCTTACCTGTGACAGGTGAAGCAGTCGGTGGTCGCCTTGTTGTCCCGGTGGCACTGGATGCAAAAGCCCATCTCGAATTTGCGCGCCGGCACTACCCTATCCATCGAGGTGACGTCGCCATGACAGACGCTGCAGTCGATGGCCCTGACGATATGTACGGAATGGTTGAAATAAACGAACTCGGGCACCCAGTTGACCCGCTCCCAGATCACCGGCTTGTTCTGATCGAAGTGCTGCCGCAATTTGGCTATATAGGGGTGGCTCCTGATGATGCGGGCGTGGCACAGGAGGCAGGTTTCCAGAGGCGGTATCCCGGCACGCGACGAGCGGGGCGCTTCCGTGTGGCACATGAAACAGCTCACCTGTTTGCTCTGCACGTGCACGCGGTGGCTGAACGGGATCGGTTGGCGCTGTCCGATGCCGGTCGGGTACCAGATGTCCATATAGATAAGAGCCGCCGCAAGCGAAAGCAGCCCCACAACGACCGTGGCGACTTCGGGCCAGCGTTGCAGCAGCAGCGGCCTTCTCCTTTTCGGCTCCTCGTTGTCGGCGCTTTGGGTCATGGCTCATTCTCTTCATGAAGGAAGTGCTCAGGCAGGTGGCGGAGGAACTGTTCCATGCCGAGACCCAGCATGCCAATGAAGGCGGCCGCCAGGGACAGCTCACTCAGGCCCAACCGGACCAGGGGATCAAAGGTGGGCGCTACCAGCCACCAGCGCTCGATCCACATGCCGGTCAGGACCACCAGGCAGATGGCGCCGAGCGACCAGCGGTTGCGCTTGGCTCTCACGGTGAGCAGCAGCACGAGCGGCCCGAAGTACACGATGCATAAGAGGAGATAGCTGACCATCCTCCAGGGCTCGTTGTGCATGCGCGCCACCAGAAAACGGACCTCGTGGGGCAGGTTCTCGTACCAGATGGGGAGCAGGTGCGCGTACATGAGATAGGTGGTCAGCAGGCTGAAGCCGACGATGAGCCGCCCCATGTCGTGGAGCTGATCCAGGTGCGCCTCGGCTCGCGCTGCAGAGAGCAGGGCCCAGCAGGTGATGCCGATGTAGAGCCCGGAGATGAAGAAGTATCCGCCGGCGAGGTTACTGTACCAGTGCGGGTCGAGCGCCATGACCAGGTCGAAGCCGAGCAGGGAAAATACCAGGCAATACACCAGTACCAAAATGGTGCCGCAGCGACGGCCCTTACCCCTGCGGCGCAGCAGCAGGTAATACCCGGCCAGTCCCCAGAAGATGAGGAGCGCCGCCAGGTCGCGGGCGAAGAGGAAGGTGTTGTTGAGCCAGAGGCCCTGGTGGAAATGACCGTGGTACCAGGGAGCCCAGCCGGGACTGCCGATCCAGAGCACGATGAGGGCAAGCACGGAGGGAATGGAGAAGGCGATTCCCGCCACCGCGACGTTTTCCAGGCGGGCGTGCCAGTGGGCGTAGCAGGTGCCGACCAGCGCAGGCCAGACCACGAGCCCCCCCGCGAGGGAGCTGAAGAACAGGAAGTTTATCAGCAGCGAGCGCCAGGCCCGGCCGGCGTCGACGCCGTTCAGGATAACCAGCCAGAGCGCGCAGCCGCCCAGGGCAAGGACCACCCAGAGCAGGGTGCGGGCCGTCCGGCGGCGATCTCCCGGTTCATTGGTGGACATGGATTTCCTCCGGACCGGCAGGGGCCAAAAGTTCCTTGAGCCGATCGACTTCGCCGGCGTTGCAGCTTACCAGCAAGCCGAACTTGTCGCGGCTGAAGCGCGGGTCGTAGTAGGGGGCGGTCTTCAGCTTGAACAGGCGCGCGAAAATGACCAGCCCGATCAGGTTGAAGACGCTCCCAAGCAGTATGGTTCCCTCGAAGCCGATCACGCAGAACGGGATCAGCGCCACTACCGGCTTGCCTCCCACGATGAGGCGGTTCACCAGTGCCGTTCCGGCGGCAAGCCAAAAGCCTCCGGCAAGACCGCAGAGCGCGCCGACCAGGGTGAAAACCCGCACCGGGCTCTTCGGCTGCTTGAGCACCGTATCGAGCGCATCGATTTTCACCGGGGAAAAAGTTTCCATCACCTGATAGCCGCCGTCGCAGCAATGCTTGGCCGCCTCGACAAGCCTCCCCGCATTGGAGAAAACGGCCAGCAGGCTCGGCTTATTGGTGTCGATTCTCTGGTGCACCCGGTTATCGCAGCAACCGGTCGCCTTGATCTGGTGGTCGGCAATTTTCGCCTTCAGCTCATTGAGCGGAATGGTGGGGAGGAGCTTGGAGAAGCCGAAGAACCAGAAGAAAAAGAACCCGAAGGAGCCCAGGGTAATGCTGAGCTCGACCCAGGTGGGGGAATAGCTGCCAAAGTTGTGCGGCAGGAAATCGTGGGCCTGCGAGGTGAAGATGATCATCAGCCTTTCGAACCACATGCCCAGGTTGACCAGGAGCGAGATCACCAGAAGCGAGATCATGTTGCTGCGCATCTTCTTGAAGACGAAGAGCCAGGGGACCAGCACGTTGCAGATGACGCAGAGCCAGTACATCCAGGCGGCCGACCCGAACAGCCGCCATTTGAAGAATTGCCACTCGATCAGGTCGCCCGAGTACCAGGCGATGAAGACTTCAATGGCATAGGCGTAGCCGACGATGGTTGCGGTCAGGACGATGGTTTTGGCCAGCATCTCGAAATGGTGCAGCTGGATCAGCCGCTGGAGGTGCAGCAGCTTTCGCATCGGGATCAGCAGCGTAATCACCATGGCGAGGCCCGAATGGATGGCGCCGGCCACGAAGTAAGGCGGGAAGATGACGCTGTGCCATCCCGGCAGCAGGCTCATGGCGAAGTCCCAGGAAACTACCGAGTGCACCGAGATGACTAGCGGAGTGGCGAGTGCGGCAAAGAAGAGATAGGAGCGGCCGTAGTGGTGCCACTGGTTTCCCGAGCCGGACCAGCCGAGCGCCATGGCCCGGTACACCATGGTGCGGATGCTTTTGGGGCCCAGCGTTTCCTGATAACGATCGCGCGCCGCAGCCATGTCCGGGATCAGCCCGACCAGCCAGAAGATGATGCTCACGGTGAAGTAGGTGCTGATGGCGAAGACGTCCCAGACCAGCGGGCTCAGGAAGTTGGGCCAGAGCTGGCGCTGCGAAGGGTAGGGGAGGATGTAGTAGGCGGCCCAGAGGCGCCCCAGGTGGACCAGAGGAAAGAGCCCCGCGGTCATGATGGCGAAGATGGTCATCGCCTCCGCCGAGCGCGAAACGGCGTCGCGCCACTCGGCGCGCAAAAGGAAGAGGATGGCGGAGATCAGCGTCCCCGAGTGGGCTATCCCGACCCAGAAGACGAAGTTCGTGATGTAGACCGCCCAGCCGACGGGGCGGTTCAGGCCGGAGACCCCCATGCCGAACTGCACCTGGTAGACCCAGCAGAGCGCGGCCCAGCCGATCACCGCGCCGAGGAAGGCGATGGCGAAGTAAAACGGCGGACCCGGCTTGCGCATCGCGTTTAGTACCTCGTCGTTTATTTCGCCGTATCTAAGGTCTGCCACCGTTCCCCCGTTTTACGCGCGCTTCGCTGCTGCAGCTGGCTGTCCATGATTTGGTGTGAACCGCGGGGTTTCACCCTCCCCCAGCCCCTCCCATCAAGGGAGGGGGGCGAACGTATCTATCTCCACCTTGCGCAAAAACGTCACCGCGACCTTGGTATTGAGCTCTTCCAGCAGGTGATATCTGCGCGGGTCGCCGCGGGTCAGCTTGGTCACCTGCGCATCCGGATCCAGCAGGTCGCCAAAGGTATAGACCTTGGCGGGACAGGACTGGGCGCAGGCCGGCTGGATCTCGCCGTCGGCGATGCTGCGCCGCTCGCGCAGGGCGCGGTACTCGGCCTGGCGAATCCGTTGCACGCAGAAGGTGCATTTTTCCATGACTCCCCGGCTGCGTACCGTGACCTCGGGGTTGAGCTGCAGGTCGAGCGGTTTGCGCCACTCGACGTTCACCCAGTTGAACCTGCGCACTTTATAGGGACAGTTGTTGGAACAGTAGCGGGTCCCGATGCAGCGGTTGTAGATCTGGGAGTTGAGCCCCTCTTCGTTATGCACCGCGGCGAATACCGGGCAGACCGGCTCGCAGGGGGCGGCATCGCAGTGCTGGCAATGAAGCGGCAGCCAGCTGTAGCGCATGGAGCTGCCGGGCTTTCGGTAGGGGGGGACGCGCAGCCAGGCCATCTCCCGCCCCAGCTCTAGCTGCTTCTTGCCCAGCACTGCGATGTTGTTTTCGGCATAACAGGCGACCGCGCAAGCGCCGCAACCGATGCAGCGCTGCAGGTCGATCACCATGGCCCAGCGGTGTTTCTTATACTCGCGCTTGGGGTACATGTCCTTCCCTAAGCGGTATCCCTCGGGAAGGGGGAGGATCAGCTGGTCTCCCTCGCCTGGCTTCATGGCGGCAAGTTTGGAAAGCGGTATCCACTGGACGATGCGGCGGTCGAGCTGATCCCTGCTAGAAGCGGTGCGGGTGAGGGTCAGGTTGAGGGAATCCAGCGGGTCTCTGGAAACCCGGCGAATCCCGGCTAACCCGAACATCGAGCCCTCTTGCGGCGCTCCCAGCAGCGCGAAGGCATTGGCGCCGACACCTTTGGCGACCTGGCCCATTGCCAGGTGACCATATCCAAGGGCAATGGCGGCTGTCTGCTCGCTCACCTCTTCGGTGATCCGCACCGACGCACGCAGGGAACCTGCCGGCGTGGTCAGCTCGGCCAGATCTCCTTCCTCTATGTCGAGGGCCGCAGCTTTGCGCGGGTGCAGATCGATCCAGTTCCCCCAGACCAAAAAGGTAATCGGGTCGGGCGCTTCCTGAAGCCAGCCGCGATTGGAAACCCGGCCGTCAAAGGTCATGATGGAGGCCCAGGGCCAGAGTTCGACCTGATCGGCTTTAGCGGGCGGCCTTTTTGCCTGGGGTGTGAAAGCGAGGGAGCCGAGTCCGGACGGAGAGGCGGTTCCCGCCTGGCCAGGCTTAGCACTCCAAGCTCCTCCATTTCGTAAGGCCTCGGTCCAGGCCGAGGTCTGAACAGGACCTCCGGCAGCACCTCCCGCAGGACCTCCGGCAGGACCTCCGGCAGACTCCCCGCCAGCCCCCGAGCCACCCTCTCCGGCGATTCCATTCCAGCGCTGTTTCAACCAGCTTGCGAAATCGGCAGCGGGCTCTCCGGAGCCAGCCCTGGCGAGCGGTTTGCCCGCCTGCTTCGCCAGAGCAAGGAAGATGTCACCGGCGGCACGTGTATCGTAGAGCCGGCTCATGGTCGGTTGCAGGAGCCCGTGAATGGCTGGTTCGGGTTGGTAATCACCCCAGGATTCCAAAGGGGAATCGACGGGTAAAAACCAGTGCGCCTGTTGCGCTGTTTCATCCATCAGGGTGCCCAGATAGACCAGCGTTCCGGCCCGGCTCAACTGCGCCGCCGCCTGGACCCGGCTGTAGGAGGGGTTTGTGTCGTGCACGAACAGAATGTCACTTGGGCTTAACGAAGCAAAAAAGCCTGCCAGTTCCGCCTCCGGCGCGGTTTGGCTGAGTGCGTGCGGTTGGGAGAAGTCCACCGTCCGCCCTATGCTGCCGGCAGCGAGGTTGAGAAGCGCTGCACAAAGGGCAGTATCTTTTGCCATCGGACCCGTTGCCGCCGTGGGACCCGCGAGCGCCACTGCGGCCCGCGCGGAGGTGAATTGGCGGGCCAATCGCACCAGCGTCTCCTCTGAGACTCCCGGAACCGGACCTGCTCCGGCGACCAGGGCATCTATGGCGGGCTTGACCGGGGAGAGATCCCCCTTTTGCCAGCCCCGCTCGATGATGATCTTCAGTAGGGCTGCGGCCACGACCCGCTCCTGGCCGGGCGGCACCTGGATGAAGGTGTCGGCATTGGCGGCCGTCATGGAAAGGCGCGGCCCCACGTAGGCCATCGGGTTCATTTGGGAGCCGCCCTGATAAGCGTGCATATCGGCAAACTGTGCGGCAAAGGAGACCGGTGAGATCCAGCTCTCCAGGAAATCGGCGGCAAAGCTCAGGATGAAGTCGCTTTGATCGAGACGGTAGGCCGGTACGACAGGGAGGTTGAACAGTTGCTGATGGGCGGCCCTGAGCGGCTCGTAGTTAAACGCCTCGTAAAACAGCACGCGGTCCGAGCCGAAGGCGGCAGCAAAAGCTTGCATCACCTCGGCAAGCGCCCCGGTCTGCAGACTTGACAGCACGGCAACCCGGGCGCCGGCCGACAGCTTGGCGGCGATAGCCGGCAGCGCTTGTTGCCACGATTGCTGTTGCGGTTCCTGTCCCTTTACGTGGTAGAGCACCTGCTGCACGCGATCAGGATCGTAGAGCCCCTGCAGCGCGGACTGGCCCCGCGGGCAGAGACCTCCCTGGTTTACCGGATGCGCCGGATTCCCCTCTGCCTTGGTGACGCGCCCGTCCCGGTGCCACAGATGCATGCCGCAGCCGGCCGGGCACTCCCTGCAGGTAGTGGCAAAGAGGTCCCAGGTGCCGGGACGGATGTCTTCCGGCGGGATCACCTTGGGGATCAGCTTGTTGATGAGTTTCCGCGGCGGATTGGTAGCGAGCGCGATGCTGCTTCCTCCGGTGAACCACAAAAACGTGCGTCGGGAAATCTTCGGCATGAGCGGTCCCTCGGTGAGGCTCACCAGCGTCCTTGTCGTGCAGCAAAAGGGGGGTGTTTAGTGGCAGGTACTTGCGCAGCCGGCGCTTCAATTCGCCTTCCACAAAAAACGAGTCCACCTGCTGATAACTCAGGTGGTCCCATGAAGACAGAGTGAAAGTGCGCTAATGTTATTTACCAAGTCAGGAATCATTGTCAAGGTACCTGCTGAAATAGGGACTGGCGCGGAGTTGACAAATTGTCTTGCTGTTCCTAGACTTCACGAGAAAAAATTAAATCTCATAAGTTCGATAGCGACGGGGGTCTCATGGCAACGACGGCTAGCGATTATCTGGTGCAGCGACTCTTCGATTGGGGGGTGCGCAAGGTATACGGCTATCCCGGGGATGGCATCAACGGTGTCATGGGAGCGCTCAATAGGGAAAAGGAAAAGGTGGAGTTCATTCAGACCCGGCATGAGGAGGAGGCGGCCTTCATGGCCTGCGCGCATGCCAAGTTCACCGGTGAGGTGGGGATCTGCATAGCGACTTCCGGGCCCGGCGCCATTCATCTGTTAAACGGACTCTACGATGCGAAGCTCGATCACCAGCCGGTCGTGGCCATCGTGGGGCAGCAGGCGTCGACCGCGCTGGGGGCCGATTACCAGCAGGAAGTGGACCTGCTCTCGCTGTTCAAGGATGTGGCGCACCATTACGTGCATATGGCGACCAACCCGTCGCAGGTGCGTCATCTGGTCGACCGCGCCATTCGGATCGCCCTCGCCGAGAGGACCGTCACCTGCATCATTTTGCCCAGCGACGTGCAGGAGATGGATGCCGTCAGCTCTCCCGACAGAAAGCACGGCACCACTTTCACCGGGCTCGGTTTCACAAGGCCGGAGGTGATTCCCAAACGCGAGGATCTGCAACGGGCGGCAGCAATACTTAATTCAGGGCAGAAGGTCGCCATCCTGGTCGGGGCCGGGGCTCTCGCTGCCTCCGAAGAGGTGGCCCTGGTAGCCGAGCGACTAGGCGCGGGCGTGGCCAAGGCACTGCTCGGCAAGGCTGTCCTATCCGACCATCTCCCCTATGTCACCGGTTGCATAGGACTCCTGGGAACCAAGCCGAGTTGGGAGATGATGAACGACTGCGACACCTTCCTGATGATCGGCAGCGGTTTTCCCTACTCCGAATTCCTTCCCAAGGAGGGGCAGGCGCGCGGTGTGCAGATCGACATCAGCCCGCGCATGCTGGGGCTGCGCTATCCGATGGAGGCGAATCTGCAGGGAGACTGTCTGCTCACGCTCCGGGCGCTGATTCCTCTGCTGCAAAAGAGGACCGACCGGCAGTGGCTCGATACCATAGAGAAGAATGTGAGCGAATGGTGGGAGATACTTGAGGCGCGGGCCATGATCCCGGCCAATCCTATCAACCCGCAACGCCTGTTCTGGGAGCTCTCTTCCAGGCTTCCCGATAACTGTATCCTGACCTGCGATTCCGGCTCCGCGACCAACTGGTATGCCCGGGATATCAAGATTCGCCCAGGCATGATGGCCTCGCTCTCCGGCGGGCTGGCCACCATGTGCAACGGAATCCCGTATGCCATCACCGCGAAGATGGCCCATCCGGAAAGGGCCGTCATCGCCCTGGTGGGTGACGGCGCCATGCAGATGCAAGGGATCAACAACCTGATTACCATTGCCAAGCACTGGAAGAGCTGGAGCAATCCCTGTTTCGTGATTCTGGTGCTCAATAATCGGGATCTGAACCAGGTCACCTGGGAGCAGCGCGTCATGAACGGCGATGCCAAGTTCAGCGCTTCGCAAGACGTTCCGGAATTTCCTTATGCTAGATATGCCGAATTGTTGGGGCTGGATGGGGTGGAACTCAGCAAGCCAGAGATGATCGCAACTGCGTGGGAGATGGCGCTCACCGCAGACAAGCCGGTAGTCATCGATGCGCACTGCGACCCTGACGTGCCGCCGCTTCCCCCCCATATCACCTTGGAGCAGGCCAAGGGTTTTATCTCCTCGCTCTTCAAGGGCGATCCGAACCGCAGCGGGATCGTCACCCAGTCGGCGAAGCAGATGATGTCGACCCTGCTCTCCAGGAGCGAGAAGGAGCGCTGATTCTGGCGGCCGGTCTGGATAGAATTCAACTGGGTTCACCCTACCCCATCCCCTCCCATCAAGGGAGGGGGGCTTCGACTGAGTCCCCTCTCCCCTTGTGGGTGTATTAGACAGGAGACATAGGTGACAGTTGTTCGGGGACATAGGTAACACTTATTAATCAAGCCATGCATTCCTTAAAGGAGGGATCTCATGGCTTGGCGAGAGGGGGATTCAGATTCTGAAACCCTGGCAAGGGAGATCGTAGCCCTGAACTGATTGGCAGGATGGAGACAAATAATGAAAATCGATATGAAGGATTTCAGGGCGCAAAACGGTGACAAGATCGAGCTTAAGCAGTACCCCACCTCGGTCGCTCTCTTTTACGAATCCAAGGAGCATTACCAGGAACTGCTGAATGAGCATATTCGGCTACTGAGCGCATTGCAAAGTCTGCTCTATGCCAATAACAGTTACTCTTTGCTGCTGATTTTCCAGGCGATGGATGCGGGTGGCAAGGACGGCGCCATCAAACATCTGATGTCGGGTATCAATCCACAAGGATGCGAGGTCATCTCCTTCAAAAGCCCGAGCCCGGAGGAGCTGCAACATGATTTTCTCTGGCGCGGCATCTGCCATCTGCCGCAGCGGGGTCGCATCGGCATCTTTAACCGCTCCTACTATGAAGAGGTGCTCATCGTTCGCGTCCATCCGGAAATCCTGCAGGGACAGGGCCTTCCCGATAAACTGCTGGACGCAAAAAACATCTGGCGCGAGCGATACCGCTCCATTCGGGACATGGAAGAGCATTTGCATAAAAACGGCACCCGCATCGTCAAGTTTTTCCTCCACATCTCAAAGGAAGAACAGAAGAAACGCCTGCTTGAGCGCATTGACAACGCGGAAAAAAACTGGAAATTCAGCCACTTGGATGTCGAGGAGAGGAAGCTTTGGAAGCAATATATGGGGGCTTATGAAAAGTGTATCAGCGCCACCAGCAGCAAGGAGGCTCCGTGGTACGTCGTGCCGGCTGATGATAAGAAAAACGCCCGGCTCATCATTTCACAGGTCATCCTGGACACGCTCAAGGAACTGAAGATGCATTATCCGGAGACAACTCCGGAGCGTCGCAAAGAACTGCTTGAGATTCGCGAGCAGCTGGATGAGTCGGAGTGATGGAGTCGGCAGTGATGGGATCGGTGATGGTGATGGAGTCGGAGTGATTTTCGGGAGGCATTAAAAAAGGCGGCTATACCACCGCCGCCTGATTCAGAAAGCTTAAAAGCATCATCGTGTAAGTCCTCGTCCTGCAACAAGGCCAGCTATCAGCATTACAACTGCTACTGCCAGGAACAAGTAAAATAGCATTTTCGCGATCCCGGCCGCTGCAGAGGCTATGCCCCCAAAGCCGAAAAACGCGGCTATGATGGCGACTACGAAGAATATCAGAGCCCAACGTAGCATGATGAGTCACCTCCGGAGGTTCTAATTAGTTTCTTCCTATGGCCAGTATAGCATATGCAAGAGACGGTTTAAAAGCAGGAGTTGTCCATCTAAGTATCTGTTTCGCCGTGGTGAGTTGCAAGGTGAAGGCTTCCAGCGTAGGGGCGAACCTTGTGTTCGCCCAGGTTCAGCGAAATCCCCGGATGAAGGTGGTTAACAACGAAATCCGGGCGAACACAAGGTTCGCCCCTACAGGGCTATGGAGCGGGGATAGAGCCGACACCCAGGTATGGAAATTGGACAAAACTGGGTAGAGGGCCCTCCCCAAGCCGGTCCGAAAGGAGCCCGATTTACCGTGCCGACCTCTCCAGGTTCTCTATGCATGTCTCAATATCAACGCCCGGCCCATGCACGCCTTGGAAAAGATCCCCCAGATGCTCGATGCGTGCGGGCATGGTCTTGATGGTGAATTGACTGGGATCTAGCCCTGGTTTTACTTCTTCCCACCTAAGCGGTGCGGAGACGGTCGCTCCGGGTCTGGGCCGAATACTATATGGTGCTGCCAGAGTTTGCCCCGCCTTGTTCTGCAGGAAATCAAGATAGACCTTTTTCTGCCGCTTCTGAGGGCTACGCAAGATGCTAGTGAATTCGGGCACCTTCTGGTGCACTAGCGTCGCCACGACACGGGCAAATTCCTGGGCGGTGTTGTAGTCGTATTTGGCGCCCAGTGGAACGTAGATGTGCATGCCGGTTGCGCCTGAGGTTTTTGGGAAGCTGGGTGCACCGGCTTGATCCAAAACCTCGTGCACTGCAAGGGCGGTCTCGATTACCTTGCCAAAGGGTATGTCTTCCGGGTCCAGATCTATCGCGAAGTAGTCGGGAAAGTTCAGAGTCTGTATGCGCGAGAGCCACGGGTTGATTTCTATGCATCCCAGGTTGGCCATAAAGATCAAGGTTGCTTCATCCTGGCAGAGGAAAAATTTGATGTTCTTGTCGACATGCTTTGAGAAAATCTCCTTGGTCTTCATCCAGGATGGCGGCAGCTCTCCAGCCTCTTTCTGGAAGAAACCGCCTTGGGTAATGCCGTGCGGTGTGCGGTACAGTGATTCCGGCCTGTCTTGTAGATGAGGTAGCATGCAGTGCGCTACCTTTCTGTAGTAATCAATGACATCGCCTTTGGTATATCCCTCATCGGGCCAGAAAACCTTGTCCAGATTTGACAGCTCCAGCCTGTTGCCGTCGATCACCACGACGGTAGCTTTCAGCTTCTTAGCTGTCTTTTTGCCTCCAGATGCTTCCTGGTCTCCTCCCAGTTCAGGTTGCGGCAGCAGTTGGGAGGAAAACTCTTCCCGTACTACCGTTTTTGGCTCTTTGTCCTCTCGCAGTCCTAAGAAGATCGGTTGCCGCATCACCCTCTCATCGGTCCATTCGGCGAATTCCACTTCACAGACCAAAACCGGCTTTACCCATTGCACTGGCATGTCTGTCTTAATGCGCTCCTTGAAAGGCGAAGGCGTCTGCACGAGCGGTTGCAACATGCCGTGAAGCTCCTTGATTCCGCTTTCGTCAAAGCCTCCGCCGGCAAGACCGATATAGGTGAGCTCATCGTTTTCATAGACTCCCAATACCAGGGAACCGAGGTTTTTTCTGCTCCCTCGGGGCTCGGTGAAACCGCAGATGACCGCTTCCTGCTGCAGCCGGATCTTTATCTTGAGCCACTCTTTGGTTCTTCTTCCCGTCTGATATTTGCTGTTGCTCCGTTTCGCCAGAATCCCTTCCAGGTTGTTGGCTTGAGCTAGATCGAAAAAGTCTTTGCCGAACTCCATAACGTGATCGTGGTACCTGATGTTCGGCAGCTCTGGCAGCAGGTTCCGGAGCATCTCCTTTCTAGTTACCAGGGGTAGGATACGCAGGTCGTTGCCGTCCAGGTAAAGCAGGTCAAAAAGGAAGTAGCAGATGTTGCCTGCACCGGTACGTTGATGGTTTTGCAGGAGTTGGAAATACGATCTTCCTTTGTCGTCCAGCGCCACAACCTCGCCGTCGAAGACCGCAACTCTATCTATAGCCTCCAGTGCGCGTGCTATGCCGGCAAACCTTTGATTGAAGGAGATGTTGTTCCTGGAGTAGAGCAGAACATCCCCTCTGTTGATTTCAGCAATGCAACGATAGCCGTCGAGTTTTATCTCGAAGAGCCAATCCGGATCGTCGAAAGGTTCCTTGGTCGAGGATGCCAGCATCGGCTTGACCTCATGAGGCATCGGTGCTGAAGGCGGATTAGCCCCCTGCGCCGAATGCGGGGCCTTCTTGGAAAGATGGGACTCTCCCCCCTGAGCCTGCGCCAACTCTCCTCCCCCCAGCGGGGGGAGGTCGGGAGGGGGGAAGGGAGTGGCTTCTGACGAAGAACCGGCCGAGTTCCCCCTCCCTAACCCTCCACCTCGGGGGAAGGGGACTTCCTGCGCTATCGACTCTGCTTGCTCGGAAGCGGGTGTCTTGCTGCTTGCCGCAGACCAAGCAGCTGAGACCAGCCGACCTTGCTTGAGGTCCTCAATGGAAACACCGCTCACAACGGAGCGGTCCTGCAGAGTGATATCCTCACCTGTCGCGTAAGCGTCCTTTTTCTTCAGTAGTAGCCAGGTGTTATCCTTGTCACCCTTAATCCTTACCAGCGCGAACTCCCCTTTCAGCTTGTGCCCGTCCAGTACGAACTTGAGATCCCCTTTACCAAGTCCTGCGCGCAAAACTGCTTCGCTTTCCTCTCTTTCCTGGACCGCGGAGGCGTGATAGGTTCCCTCGTCCCAGATCAGGACTTCTCCTGCCCCATAGTTCCCTTTCGGTATGATCCCTTCGAAGTTACCGTAATCGTAAGGATGATCCTCGACCATCATCGCGAGTCTCTTGATGGATGGGTCAAGTGAGGGCCCTTTGGGAATAGCCCAGCTTTTCAGCACCCCATCGAGCTCCAGTCTGAAGTCGTAATGAAGGTGCGAAGCCGCATGTTTATGGATCACGAAGCGCAGCACTTTGTCCGACTTCTTTGACTTAGCTGGCGGCTCAGGACTCTTAGTTAGATCTCGTTTCCTCTGATACTCATCCAGGCTCATTGGAATCTCCCTTTGCACCGGAATATTCTATCATAGCTGCCAGAGAGCGTTGATCCTAACTGAGATAACGCAGATAGTTCAGAGGTGGGGTCTAATGCAGGGAGCGCAACGCAGGCATAGGGTGCCGGCGCTACATTAAAAGCCGGGCAAAAACCTGTTGACAAAAGGAGACGGAAGGACCGATGATTAGACTATGCCAATGTTACGGCTTGACCCTCGATGTTTAAACAATGCAACGGACGAGATGCCTCGGTGAGATACAGAGCCTCGCACCTAGATTCGGAGCTTAGAGGAGCATCACATGGACTTTGACTACACCGCGTACGAGTATCTTCCGGAGTGCAAGGCTGGATGCGGCGCGATTACTGAATGGTTGTATAGCAAGGATGCCGCCCGTCAAGCCGCTGAAAATCACGCCCGCCAGACCGGTCACACCTGGAAAATTCTGGAGAAAATGAGGGAATGAATGAGGGGAATGATATGGAGGCACCGATGCAGCGGCGACAGCCGCAGGCGCCAAAAACTTGCCCGCCTGCGTTGTAAAAAAAGTCGTGCATGCTAGCATTACAAAAATTTAACAAGGAGGTAACACCATGATTAGGGATGACATACTCAAACATCTTGAAAAACTGATCCAGTTAGACGTAGACGCTACCCATGCCTATGATCAGGCGATAAAGAACGTCAATGAGCAGGTAATCAAGGACAAACTGATCCAGTTCCAGTCTGACCATCGCAAACACATCGATCTGCTTTCGGCGAAAGTGCTGGAACTTGGCGGGACTCCTCCGGAACTGACCTCTGATTTCAAAGGGTTCATGATCTCGGGATTCACAGCCCTGCGTAGCCTGACCGGGACCAAGGGAGCGCTGGAAGCAATGGAAACCAATGAGCGACTCACTAACAGCAGGTATGAGGAAGCTTGCAAGCTGGATTTCCCTGTTGATATCCTTGCGATATGCCGTTCGAACTGGGCAGACGAACAGCGCCATCTTTCCTTCATCCGCGAGGCAATCCCTACCGTGGGCCGCACTTAAAACCATGTAAGTATTTGCATCGGTATTAATAGCCGGGAAAGAAGGCAAAAAAGAGGGCTTAGATCTCTGGATCTAGGCCCTTTAAACCTCTAGCCTCTCCATATTTTGTCATTGAACATTTCCGCAGTGGCAGCACCACCTCATCGGATGCCGCTTGATTACTACCTGACGGCCTAGGACGACCTACTGTCTGGGTGTCTTGCAGCGCTATGCCTGAAGGGCCGCTTCAATTGCTCTATCCCCCTTCCTGACGACTACCAAAATCGGACCTTCCTATATCCAAATGACTCAACTGACTTCTGGCCTGCTCTAGGTTGTGCTGCGTAACTTGCTGAACGATAACGATTCACTCTACTTGAGCTTTGAAAAACAGTCACAGCCTACTCATTGACATGATAAGAACATAAAGTATGTTTAACCAATGTTTTTACAGAGAGTGTTGCGGTCAGCGCTACCGCAGGAAGTAGAGCCTTACGGCAAGCGGAGGTATTTTTATGGCAGAAAGTGCCTGGCAGTTCGATCTTGGCGCTAGAGTTCTGAAAGACGACGGTACCCGCTTCCGTGTCTGGGCTCCCAAGGCAGAAAGCGTGGCGGTACTGGTCCTCTCCGGGAAAGCGGCAGGAACTGTTGTCATGCAACAAGAGGAATTCGGTTACTACTCGGTGACTATCCCCGATGTGGTCGACGGCGACCGCTATCTATACCAGCTTGACGAGGGTAAGGCCTTCCCTGATCCGGTGTCGCGCTTCCAGCCCGGCGGAGTGCACGAGGCCTCGCAGGTGGTGGACCCTTCGCTGTTTAACTGGGTTGATAACGGCTGGAGTGGTATCCCTTTGGAGCAGTACCGGATCTACGAGATCCATATCGGAACCTTCACCAAAGAGGGAACCTTTGAGGCGGCCATCCAGTTCCTCGACTATCTGGTCGATCTGGGGATAACCGCAGTTGAACTGATGCCGGTGTCGCAGTGTCCTGGAAAACGCAACTGGGGCTACGACGGCGTATTCCACTTTGCCCCGCAACACAACTACGGCGGACCCGACGGCATGAAGCAGCTGATCAACGCCTGTCACCGCAAGGGGCTCGCGGTCATTCTGGATTCGGTCTACAACCACCTGGGTCCGGAGGGGAACTACCTGGCGGAATTCGGGCACTATTTCACCGAAAAATACCGGACACCCTGGGGCGGTGCCCTGAACTTCGACGGCCCCTACAGCGATTCGGTGGTCGAGTACTTCTTAAGCAACGCCATGTACTGGATCAACGAGTTTCACGTCGATGCCCTGCGTCTGGACGCTGTCGATTGGATCTTCGACCAGACCCCAAAGCATTTCCTGCAGCGGCTTTCCGAGGAGTTGCACGGCCACCGGGAAAGTCTCGGCAGGAACATCTACTTTTTCGCCGAAAACGATACCAACGACGCCCGGCTGATCAATCCGCCCAGCATCGGCGGTTACGGCATCGATGCCCAGTGGTGCGACAACTTTCACCACGCGCTGCGTACTCTGCTTACCGGCGAGACCACGGGCTATTACGAGGACTTCGGCCAGTTCAACCAGTTGGTCAAGGCCTATACCGACGCCTTTGTCTACACCGGCCAGTATTCGCGCTATCGCAAACGCCGCCATGGCGGTTTTGCCAAGCAAAATCCCACCTCGCAGTTCGTCGTCTTCACCCAAAACCACGACCAGGTCGGTAACAGAAAGTGCGGCGACCGCTTGAGCGCCAATCAGCCTCTGGAGAAGCTCTTGCTGGCGGCCGGGGTCGTGCTGCTTTCCCCCTACATCCCGCTTCTGTTCATGGGCGAGGAATACGGGGAGACGGCACCTTTCCACTACTTTGTCGACCACTCCGACCCGGTGCTCATTGAGGCGGTGTTCAAGGGGAAGCACGAAGAGCATGCCTCCGGTATCTGCGAGGGTGAGATCCCCGATCCGGCAGCCGAGTCGGTATTTCTGGAATCGAAGCTCGATCTTACCCTGAAGAGGGAAGGGGAGCAGGCGATAATTCTCGAGTTTTATCGGCAACTGCTGGCTCTGCGCCGCGATCTGCCGGCGCTGCAGGTGTTCCGGCGCGAGGCGATAGAGGTTACCGGCTTGCAACAGCAAAAGGTCCTGGCGGTGGTACGGTGCCCCGAACAAGGCGCGTTGCTCTGCTTGTTCAGCTTCAGCAACGTGCAGCAGGAAGTGGCACTCTGCCTGCCGCAGGGGAACTGGGAGAAGATACTTGATTCCTCGGGGCGGCAGTGGCGGGGGATCGGAGAGGTCGCGGCAGGGAGCATTGCCGTGGCGGAGCCGCAAGCTGAATGCTCAATAGCCATCAACCCGTTCAGCGTGCTGGTGTACGCGGCGACCATAAAGGAGGATTAGATGGAACCATCGACTAAGAACCGGGAACATGCTCCTAGTGAAGCAGGAAACACCGGGTCAAACGATCGCTATGTCTGCATCCACGGCCATTTTTATCAACCGCCGCGGGAAAATCCCTGGCTGGAAGCCGTGGAAATACAGGACTCAGCGTTTCCATACCACGACTGGAACGAGCGGATCACCGCAGAATGCTACGCCTCCAACGCCGCCTCGCGCATCCTGGACGGCGAGCAGCGCGTCATGGATATAGTCAGTAACTACGCCAAGATGAACTTCAACTTCGGACCGACCGTGCTCTCCTGGATGGAGCTGGCGTCTCCCGAGGTCTATCAGGCGATATTGGACGCGGACAAGCAGAGCATGCAGTGGCGCTCGGGGCACGGGGCGGCGATTGCCCAGGTCTACAACCACATGATCATGCCGCTGGCCAACGCCAGGGACAAGCGCACCCAGGTGATCTGGGGCATCAAGGACTTCGAGAAGCGCTTTCAGCGCTTCCCGGAAGGGATGTGGCTGGCAGAGACTGCTGTGGACCTGGAAACACTGGTCATCCTGGCGGAGCAGGGAATCAAGTACACCATTTTGGCGCCGCACCAGGCGGCGCGCTTCCGGAAAATCGGAGCAGAGGAGTGGACCGAGGGGGCCATCGACCCCACCACTCCCTACCTCTGCAACCTCGCCTCAGGGCAGAGCATAACCATCTTTTTCTACGATGGACCTATCTCGCGCGCCGTCGCCTTCGAACATCTACTGACCAGCGGCGAGGCGCTGGCGGACCGGCTCATGGGCGGTTTCAACGACTCGCGGGACTGGCCGCAGCTGATGCATATTGCCACCGACGGCGAGACCTACGGGCACCACCAGAAATTCGGGGATATGGCGCTGGCAGCGGCTTTAAACCAGATCGAATCCAACAATCTGGCACGGGTCACCAATTACGGTGAATTTCTCGAGCTCTGCCCGCCGATGTTCGAAGCCGTTATTCATGAGAGAACCTCCTGGAGCTGCGCCCACGGGGTGGAGCGCTGGAACAGCGACTGCGGTTGCAACGGCGGTGCGCCGAACTGGAACCAGCAGTGGCGCGGCCCGTTGCGCGCGGCGCTGGACTGGCTCAGGGATCAACTGGGAAATGCCTTCGGCCGCGCCGGCCGGGAATTTTTCAAGAATCCCTGGGAAACCCGGGACGCCTACATAGAGGTGATCCTGAACCGCGAGATGGAGCAGGCCGAATCGTTTCTGGCGCAGCACGCTACCCGCGACCTGACCGGCGACGAGAAGATCACCGCATTGAAGCTTCTGGAGATGGAGCGCCACGCCATGCTGATGTACACGAGCTGCGGCTGGTTTTTCGATGAGCTTTCCGGGCTGGAAACGGTCCAGGTCATCGACTACGCCAGCCGTGCCGTGCAGCTCTCGGCCGGAATTGCGGAGCAGGGGATCGAAAAGGGGTTCCTGGAGCGACTGAAGCTGGCCAAGAGCAATATTCCCGAGAACCAGGACGGCGCCTGGATCTACGAGAATTTCGTGCTTCCCACCAGGCTGGACCTGGTGAGGGTCGGCGCCCACTATGCCTTCAGCTCCCTCTATGAGGATTACGAGGAGCACTCCCAGATCTACTGCTATGCCATCGCTCGGGAGGATTACACCAAAATATCCACTCCCGACGCCGCCATCGCTATGGGACGTCTGCACATCGCCTCGGAGATCACAGAGGAAGAGACCTGCCTTACCTTTTGCGTGGTGAGGCTGGGAAGCCATGACTTCAAGGGTGGGGTTCTAAACGCCTGCGGGGCGGAGGAATACGGCACCATGAAGGAGGAGCTGAGCTCCGCCTTCGACAAGGGGCTCTACACCGACCTCGTTATCCTGATGGACAAGCACTTCGGCACCCACAGCTATTCCCTGATGAACCTCTTTTCCGACGAGAAGCGGAAGATCCTCAATGAGATCATCAACAAGAACATGGAAGAGAGCATCTCCAGCTACCAGGCACTCTTCGAGCGCAGTAGGCCCTTAATGGAGTTCGTCCAGGAAACCCGCATACCCTTACCGCAGATATTCCTGAGCGTGGCCCAGCCTGCGCTGAACGAGTCACTGAAAACCGCCATGACCCAGGAAGAGATCGATTCCGAGGCGGTGCAAAGGATCGTCTCGCAGATCCGCAAATGGCAGGTGGCGACGGATTCCCCAGAGACCGAATACTTCATGAGACGGCACGCCGAACGGCTTACCCGCGCCTTCGCCGATGACCCCTCCGATTTGAACCTGATGGCAAAGGTCCAGAAGTTCATGACCCTGCTCAACGAGGTCCCCATCGGCATCGTGCTCTGGCAGGTGCAAAACGACTATTATCTGCTGGCCAAGACGATCTACCGCGACTATCTCGCCAAGGCCAAAGGCGGGGACGAGGGGGCGGCAATCTGGCTGGACGCCTTCAGGAAGCTGGGCGAGACCTTCCGCTTCAACCTCGGCGCCGTGCTGCCGGAAGCATAGGGCTGCAGCCATAGACCAGGAGGGAGCATGGGTCAGGAAACCTTGCCGGGTGCGAGAATACCGTCCGCCACTTACCGGCTCCAGTTCAACGCCAAGTTCACCTTTGACGATGCCAGGCAGATCATAGGCTATCTCAACGACCTCGGCATCAGCGACATGTACGCCTCCTCCTATCTGGCCGCCAAGGAAGGGAGCGTGCACGGCTACGATGTGGTGAACCAGACCATTTTAAACAAAGAGGTGGGTAACGAAGAGAGCCACCGTGCGATGGTCGAGGAACTGCAGCGTTTCGGCATGGGACATATCCTCGACTTCGTGCCCAATCACATGTGCGTCGAGAGCGCCGAAAATATCTGGTGGATGGACGTGCTGGAAAACGGCATCAGCTCTCCCTATGCACGCTTCTTCGATATCGACTGGACTCCGGTGAAAAAGGAACTGACCGGCAAGGTGCTGCTCCCGTTTCTCGGCGACCAGTACGGCAAGGTGCTGGAAAATGGCGACCTGGACCTGGTTTTCCGGGAGGGCGCCTTCTTTATCGACTGTTACCAGCTGCAGATTCCGGTGGAGCCGAAGAGTTACCTGCAGATTCTAGGACACCGGATGGAAAGGCTGCAGGATTTCTTCCCCCCCGAAGCCCCGCCCCTTCTGGAGTTCCTGAGTATCGACACCGCGCTGCAGCATCTTCCCACTGCCATGGAAACCGATCCGGAAAAGCAGGCGGAGCGCCACCGCGAAAAGGAAATAATCAAAAAGCGCCTCTGGCAACTCTGCCAGGAGAGCCCCGAAGTGGCAGCCTTCATCGCGGAAAACGTGGTCATTTTCAACGGCATCAAGGGGGAGCCCGCCAGCTTCGACCTCCTGGACGCTCTGTTGCGCGACCAGGTTTACCGCCTCTCCTTCTGGAGGGTGGCGACGGAGGAGATAAACTACCGCAGGTTTTTCGACATCAACGGGCTGGCCGCCATCAGGATGGAGGATCAGGCGGTTTTCGACCTGACCCACCAGCTCCTGTTCCGGCTGATCAGGGAAGGGAAGGTGACGGGGGTGAGGATCGATCACGTGGACGGTCTCTACGACCCGCTCGTCTACCTGCAGAGTCTGCAGAAAAACAGCTATATCCAGATGCGTCAGGGCGCCCAGGGGAGCCAATCCGCTAACGGCGTCGGAGCAGAGACGGCGGATGAACTGGAGCGCTGGAACGAAGAGTACCGGCAGGCTCTGGAGCAAAATCCCTCCTACAAACCGCTCTACACCGTCTGCGAAAAAATCCTCATGAAGGGCGAGCAGTTGCCGGACCAGTGGCCGGTCCACGGCACCACCGGGTACGACTTCCTGAACAGCTTGAACGGCATCTTCGTGGACGGCGAGAATGCCAGGAAGTTCGACCGGATTTACCAGCGCTTCGTGGGACAGGTGACGGATTTCGCCGAGGTGGTCTACGAGAAGAAAAAGCTGGTGATGCTGGTTTCGCTCTCAGGCGAAGGGAACATGCTGGCGCACCAGTTGAACACTATCTCCGAGCAGGACCGGTCCACCCGGGACTTCACCTTAAACAGCCTGGCGCGTGCCATTCGCGAGGTTATCGCCTGTTTCCCGGTATACCGTACCTATGCCAACTCCGGCGCAATGCGGGAGAGAGACGTGCAGTACATCGAGGGGGCGGTGGCCAAGGCGAAACGCAAGAACCCGGCGCTAAGCAGCTCATTCTTCGATTTTGTGCGGGACGTGCTGCTGCTTAGATTCCCGGAGCGGGCCACCGAACAAGACCGGAGGGAGTGGGTTAATTTTGTCATGCGCTTTCAGCAGATAACCGGTCCGGTCATGGCAAAGGGTATGGAAGACACGGCCTTTTACGTCTACAACCGCCTGATCTCGCTAAACGATGTGGGAGGCATGCCCGGGAGGTTCGGCACCCCCCTGGAAGCCTTTCACGGCCACAACCTGGACCGGATCAAGAGCTTCCCCCATGCCATGGTCGCCACCGCAACCCATGATTCCAAGCGGGGCGAGGACGTGCGGACCCGGATCAGCGCGCTCTCCGAAATCCCGGAGCTCTGGCAGAAATACCTGGCCAAGTGGCGGCGGTTGAATAAGGGGAAGATCACCATCCTGGAGAACCAGCCGGTACCGGATCGAAACGAGGAATACCTGATTTACCAGACCCTGCTGGGGAGTTGGCCGGCAGCGGATGTTGACCAGGAGGGTTTTGAGAAGTACCGGGCGCGGATCCGGGAATACCTGACCAAGGCGCTGCGCGAAGCAAAGGTGCATACCAGTTGGGTCAGCCCGAACGCTGCCCATGAAGAGGCAGTACTTTCTTTTGTCGACATGCTGCTGGTGCATTCTCCCGGGAACAATTTCCTGCCGGAATTCCTCCCCTTGCAAAAAAGCGTCGCACGCTGGGGCATCTTCAGCTCTCTGTCGCAGACCTTTCTGAAGATGGTTTCGCCAGGTGCTCCCGATTTTTACCAGGGAACCGAATTTTGGGACTACACGCTGGTCGATCCCGACAACCGGCATCCGGTGGATTATCGCTGCCGAATGGAGGCGCTCGCTGCGCTCAAGGGGCGGGAGGCTGAAATCGGGGCAGATGCGCTGATCCGGGAGCTTTTGCAGAGCTGCGAGGATGGCTGCATCAAGCTCTACCTGATCTTCCGGGTGCTCAACTATCGCATGAAGCACCGTGAGCTTTTTGACAGAGGTGATTATGTGGCGCTAGAGACTGAAGGAGCCAAGGCCAAGCATCTCTGCGCTTTCGCGCGCAGGGTGAACGGCAAGGGCTTTATCGCCGTCGCTCCGAGGCTGATTGCCACGCTGCTGCCCGAGCCGGAAGGCTGCCCCATGGGAGAAGCCGCATGGCGGGACACCTTTCTGCTGCTCCCGGAAGGCACCGGTGCACGTTTTAGAAACGTGGTGAATGACGAGGAGATTGCTGCCGTAGAGCGTGAAGGGCGCAAGGGCATCATGCTGGCAGAGCTCTTCGGCGGAGCACCGGTTGCCTTGCTGGAGGCATTGTGAGGCATGAGAGGAGCAGGAGCAGATAGAACCCAACTCATCCTGAGCCCTACCGATCTTCCCCCCTCCCATAAAGGGAGGGGGAGCGAAAAGCCGGCAAACCTTAACTTAACGGCAGTGACGGCTGGGTGAAGGTGAAGGGATGTTGACGCTAGCAGATTAGTTAGGCCGGATCGATAGATATGTCGGAAAAGTCGCACACCTAAAGAGGCCCAGCCATGGAAGGTAGAGAGCGGATAGCCATAGAAACAGTAAGCCCGCAGGTGAACTGCGGCCGGTTTCCGGTGCAACGGGTCGTGGGCGACGAAATGGTGGTCCAGGCCGATATCTTTAGTGACGGCCACGACGAGGTGGTTGCTCTCCTGCTCTATCGCCGGCAAGGCGAGCTGAAATGGCGGGAAACCCTGATGCGGCGACTCGATAATGACCGCTGGCAGGGGATCTTTCTTCTGGAGCAGCCGGGCTTGTACCAATATACCCTGATGGGATGGGTGGACCATTTCAAGACCTGGCAAAGGGACCTGCAGAAAAGAGCTCTTGCCGGCCAGGAGGTCGCAGTCGACCTGCAGATCGGAATCAAGATCATCGAACAGGCGGCAAGGGAGGCGTTGGAAGCTGATGCCGCCAGACTCAGGCTGGCCGCCGCTACCATCGGTCAGCAGGATAACCAGCAGCAGGCGATAGCGCTGGGGCTCGATGCGCGACTTTCCGACCTGATCAGCACCTGTTGCGCCCGTGGGCTTGCCACCAGATTTCCCCAGGAGCTTAGCGTCTGGGTGGACAGGAAAAAGGCGCTTTTCAGCAGTTGGTACGAGCTATTTCCGCGTTCTTGCGCCAGAGAGCCCGGCAGGCACGGCACCTTGAAGGATTGCATCGGGATGCTGGACGAAATCGCAGCAATGGGATTCGATGTGCTATATCTGCCGCCGATTCACCCGATAGGAAGCAGCAAGAGAAAGGGAAAAAACAACGCGACCACGGCAGGGACGGACGATCCTGGAAGCCCGTGGGCGATCGGCTCCGAGGAAGGGGGGCACAAGTCGGTGCATCCGGAGCTGGGAACCATCGAAGATTTCTGCAATCTGGTACGGGAAGCCGAAAGACGCGGTATGGAAATCGCTCTGGACATCGCCTTCCAGTGCTCTCCGGATCACCCTTATCTCAGTGAGCATCCGGAGTGGTTTCTCTGGAGGCCGGACGGCACCGTGCAGTATGCCGAGAACCCGCCCAAGAAATACCAGGATATCGTACCCTTCCACTTCGAGACCTCGGACTGGCGTGCGCTCTGGGAGGAGTTGAGGAGCGTGGTTTTTTTCTGGATGGACCGGGGGGTCCGGATCTTCCGGATCGACAACCCGCATACCAAGCCGTTCCTGTTTTGGGAATGGCTGATCGCGCAGGCCAAGGAGAGGTCGTCGGACGTGATCTTTCTGGCCGAGGCGTTCACCCGGCAAAAGATCATGTACCGGCTCGCCAAGCTCGGCTTTACCCAGTCCTACAGCTACTTTGCCTGGCGTAACAGCAAAGAGGAATTGACCTCATACCTGACGGAGCTGACCCGGGGCGAGGCGCGGCAGTTCATGCGCCCCAACTTCTGGCCCAACACCCCGGATATCCTCACCGAGTATCTCCAATACGGCGGCCGTCCGGCCTTCATGATCCGGGTGGTGCTGGCCGCCACCCTCTCCTCCAATTACGGCATCTATGGCCCGACCTATGAGCTATGCGTGAGCGAGGCGGAGCCTGGCAGCGAAGAGTATCTGCACGCCGAGAAGTACGAGATGCGCCAATGGGACCGGGATGCTCCAGGCAATCTGAAGCAGCTGATTACGACGCTGAACCGGATCAGGCGGGACCATCCGGCGCTGCAGAGTACCTGCAACGTTGAGTTCTACCAGACCGACAGTGAGGACGTTTTGTTCTTCGGCAAGCTGGATGGCCGCAATTCGGTGCTTGTTGCGGTGAATCTTGATCCTTTCCGGGTCATAAAGGCCAAGTTGCGCATTCCGCTGGGGCTTTTCGGCATCGACCAGGGCCAGTCCTATCTGATCCACGAGCTTTTGAGCGAAGAGATGTCTATATCCCAAGGCGAATGGAACAGCGTCAGTCTTGATCCGCAGAGCGCGCCGGCAAGGGTCTACCGCATCCGGCCCTGGCTGCGCAGAGAGGCCGATTTCGACTATTACCTATAACAGCAGGGGTAACAACCCATGGCACTTAAAAGCGAAAAAAATCCGCTCTGGTACAAGGACGCCATCATCTATGAGGTTCATATCAGGAGCTTTTGCGACTCCAACGGGGACGGTATCGGCGATTTCCGTGGCCTGCTGCAAAAACTACCCTACCTGCGCGATCTCGGGGTCACGGCGATCTGGGTGCTTCCTTTTTATCCCTCGCCGCTTAGAGACGACGGCTACGACATCGCAGATTACCGCGGCATCCATCCCGACTACGGGACGCTGCGCGACTTCCAGGACTTCCTGCGGGGCGCCCACTCCCTGGGGATGCGGGTCATCACCGAATTGGTGCTGAACCACACCTCGGACCAGCATCCCTGGTTCCAGAAGTCGCGCCAGGCCAAGCCCGGCTCTCCCTGGCGGGAATTTTACGTCTGGAGCGACACTCCGGATAAGTACCTGGACGCCCGCATCATCTTCAAGGACTTCGAAACCTCGAACTGGTCCCGTGACCCGGTCGCCAAGAGCTACTACTGGCACCGCTTTTACTCCCATCAGCCGGACCTGAACTACGATAACCCGCGGGTGCACGATGCCATGCTGCGGGTCATGGACTTCTGGTTCGGCATGGGGGTCGACGGCCTGAGGCTCGACGCAGTCCCCTATCTCTACGAGCGGGAAGGAACCAACTGCGAGAACCTCCCGGAGACCTACGAGTTTCTCAAGAAGCTGCGCGCCTATATCGATGCCAAATACCCGGACCGGATGCTGCTTGCCGAAGCAAACCAGTGGCCCGAGGATGCCGCCTCCTATTTCGGCGAGGGCGCCGCCTGCCAGATGGCCTTTCATTTTCCGCTCATGCCCCGCATGTTCATGGCGCTGCAGATGGAGGACTCCTTCCCGATTATCAACATCCTGCAGCAGACCCCGGTGATCCCGCAGCAGTGCCAGTGGGCCCTGTTTCTCAGGAACCACGACGAACTCACTCTGGAGATGGTCACCGACGAGGAACGCGACTACATGTACCGGATCTACGCCAGGGACCCGCGGGCGCGCATCAACCTCGGCATACGGCGCCGGCTCGCCCCGCTCATGGGGGACGATCGGCGCAAGATCGAGCTTATGAATGTGCTGCTGTTCTGCCTCCCCGGCACCCCGATCATCTACTACGGCGACGAGATCGGCATGGGAGACAACTATTACCTGGGGGATCGAAACGGCGTCAGGACCCCGATGCAGTGGAGTCCGGACCGAAACGCCGGCTTCTCGGCCACCAATCCGCAAAAACTCTATCTGCCGGTGATCATCGATCCGGAGTATCACTACGAGGCGCGTAACGTTGAAAACCAGGCCAAGAACCCGGCGTCGCTTCTTTGGTGGATGAAGCGGATGATTGACATGCGCAAGCGGTTCAAGGCATTTGGCTGGGGGAGCCTTGAGTTCATCCCGCTGGACAATGCCAAGGTGCTGGCTTTGATACGAAAATATGAGGAGCAGACCATCCTCGTGTTGATAAACCTCTCCCGCACTACCCAGTTTGTCCAGATCAGCCTCCCGAGATTCGTCGGCTTCTACCTGGAGGAGATGTTCAGCCGCAACAGGTTTCCGGCCATCAAAGACTCGCCCTATGTCGTCATTGTCGGCCCCTATGAGTATCACCTGCTCCTGATGACCGATGGCGGGAAGAGTACCAAGCCGCAAGAGGAGGGCGCACTCCCCGAGCTTGTGACAACGGGCAGTTGGGAATACGTGCTGAGCGGGTCCGCACTGCGTCAGCTTGAGCAGACCGTCCTGCCGGAATATCTTAAGAAGTGCCGCTGGTTCCAGGGGAAGAGCCGGGTCGTGGCGAGGGTCGTTCTGGCGGACCGGCTCCCGGTCGACATCGACGGCTCATCGGTCATCGTGGCACTGTTGGAGGTGAGCTACACCGAGGGGAGCACGGAAACCTACGTGCTGCCGCTGCACTTCCTGCCTGTTGACGCAGGTGGCGACGCGATTCTGGGCGAAGCTCCCACTGCAGCGATCGGCCGCCTCAAGGTCGATGACAAGGCCGGTCTGCTTTATGACGGCACCTATAACGGCAATTTCCGCTCTGCGCTTTTCGATATGATCGCCCGGAGAAAGGGGATCCGTTCTGAAGGTGGCAGATTGTACGGCCGCCCAGGTCCGGGCTTTGCCAGGCTTTTGGACGACCAACAGCTCCCCATTGCCTCGCAGGTCGCCACGACGGAGCAGACCAACACGGCCATCCTCTACGACAAGGCGTTCTTCCTCAAGCTTTACCGTCGCCTGGAGGATGGGGTTCATCCGGAACTCGAGATCGGCAGGTTTCTCTCCGACCGGGTTGGCTTTGAGCATGTGGCCCCTATGGCCGGGGTGCTGGAATACCGGCGCAACGGCGTGGAGCCGTTCGGTCTGGCACTGCTGCAGGGTTTCGTCCCGAGCCAGGGAGATGCCTGGAACTTCACGCTCAGCGAAATCGGGCAGTTCGTGGATCGGGTGCTGGCGCACCGTGGAGAAAAAAGGGATGCGTCGCAGGCCCCCGTCTCGCTACTGCCGGAACTTGGCGAGCTGGAACCGTCTCCCGCCCTTCTGGAGCTGATCAGGGGATTCTATCCGGAGATGGTCGAGCTTCTGGGCAAGCGTACCGGCGAACTGCATCTGGCGCTGGCGTCGCGCAATGACGATCCCGCTTTCGCGCCGGAGCCCTTTGCCCTCCTTTACCAGCGCTCGGTGTACCAGTCGATGCGCAGTCGGGCCAAAAAGACCTTGGAACTCTTACGCAAGACCCTTCCTGCCATTCCCGAGCAGCTGCGCCCTGAGGCGGAAACGCTTCTGGGATTGGAACACGAAATACTTGAGGTGCTTCAGAAATTCATGGTCCGGAAGTTTTCCACCCTGAAGACCCGGATTCATGGTGACTATCATCTCGGCCAGCTGCTTTACACAGGCAACGACTTCTTCGTGATAGATTTCGAAGGGGAGCCGGTGAAGTCGCTCAGCGAGCGCAGGATAAAGCAATCTCCACTGCGGGACGTGGCAGGAATGCTGCGCTCCTTCTACTACGCGGCCTATGCTGTACTGATGCAACGAAGCCAGGTTCGTGCAGAAGACATCCCTTACCTGGTGCCATGGCTGCAGGCCTGGTACCGCTATAACGCCAGCATATTCCTCTCCAGCTATCAAAAAACGGTGGCCGACTCCTCGTTTATGCCCAAAGAGCAGGAAGAGGTGGATATCATGCTGCACACCTTCATGCTCGACAAGGCGCTTTATGAGCTCGGTTACGAACTCAACAACCGCCCGGAATGGGTTGCTATCCCGATCAGGGGCATCATGGAACTATTGGTCGCCGAGAAAGCCATCCCGAAGGGTGCCTGAGTGAGTAAACTGCGGCGACGCCTTTGTGGAGCTGGCGGAGCGATTTGCCAGGAACCTGCTGAAGCATCGCAGTAGCGATCGGCAAGCCAGGAGGGCCGAAAAGGGAATCTGGTTAGGGCCCATCTTCCGCTGGGGAATTTCAAGAGTCCCCTCTCCCTCCGGGAGAGGGTTAGGGTGAGGGCAGCGCCATAATCGATGAATCCGACAAACAGCTTCAAAACCCCCAGAAATCCATATGCCTTGGGATCACAAAAGCGACGGCTCCCTCACCCCTCTCCCTCTCCGGGAGGGAGAGATTGTGGGGGCTGGGGAAGATTGGCACCGATCGGGAAAGGGAATCTGTGACTGCCGGGGTTGATACGACAAGCAGCAGCTAAAGGGGGTGTCTATGAGAACATCTATACAGTTATTGCTGGTCTTCATGTTCACGGTTTCATCAGCTCTGCCTGGCCTCGCCGCGCCGAAGAAGTTCCGCGCGGAGCTGTCCGGAAAGAACGAGGTGCCGAAGGTTACTACGCCGGCAAAGGGGAACCTTAAAATGATCCTCTCCGGCAACGAAATCAGCTACGAGTTGAATGTCGAGCGGATCACAAGCCCGACGGCAGCTAATATCCACAGGGGGAGAAAAGGCGAGAACGGGCCACCGGTGGCCGGTCTTTTCGGTGGCCCCCAAAAGAGCGGCGAGGTCAGCGGCATCCTGGACCACGGGGTGATCACGGAAAAGAGCCTTTTGGGCGAGTTGCAGGGAAAGAGGATTGAAGATCTGGTAAGGCTGATCAGATCGGGACAGGCCTACGTCAATATCCTAACCGAGACTTATCCTGCCGGCGAGATCCGGGGACAGATCAAATGAATCCGGGCAGGCGCAAACGCCGATCCAACTGACAGCAAAGCTGGCAGGTCGAGACTCATCACCCCACTGAAGGTTGCCGTGAAATGGAAAGAACTGGATGAACTGGATGAACTGGATGAACTGGATGAACTGGCGTCAGATGCGCAAACAGAGAGAGCAGGAAATATAAGAAGAGGTTGCCGTAGTCGTCCTGGCAACCTCTTCTTACGTCCTGAACCTGATGATCAGATGGGGGCGGGCGATCTCTCGCCGCTCACCCCCAATTTACCTGTTCTCGGTCTCCTTCCTTTTTTCTCGCCGAGCAGGGGTGTCGCCGTGCTCCCCTGCCACTTTTTCACCCGGCTCCTTTCCTTCCGCCGAATTGTGCTCGATGACCGAGTTTATCACTGCGCCTACCAGGATGATGAAGCCGCTCAGGTAAAGCCAAAGCAGCAAAACGATTACGGCTCCGATGCTGCCGTAAGTCTTGTCGTAGGAGCCAAAGTTGTTGATGTAGAAGGAAAACAACAGGGACATGATAATCCACAACGGGATGGCGACCACCGCGCCCGGACTGATCCATACCCAGGTCTGCTCCACGTCCGGCGTGTAGTAGTAGACCAGTGCGATGGCGAGCGCCAGGAGAAACAGGATCACCGGAATGAGCACCAGGTGCCAGGCGACCAGAAACAGCTGGCCGAAATGTATCAAGTCGGCGATGTAGTTGCCAATCTTGGTGCCGAACATGAGAAGGACCATTGCCAGGAGCACCAGCAAGGAAAGCCCGATCACCAGGCCGATGGCGACCAGCCGGACCTTCCAGAAGGGACGCCCCTCCTCCACGTCGTACAGCTTGTTCATGGCATCCATGACAGAGACGATCGCGTTGGATGAGGCCCAGAGAGCCAGCACAATCCCGATGGAGAGTAATCCCTCCTTTTTGTTCATGAACAGAGCCTTGATGTTGTCCTGAATCAGGGTGAAGGCTTCCCCTGGGAGCATGGTCGCAGCCCGGCTCAGCAGGTACTCCAGCAAATCGGGAACGGGAAGCAGGCCAATGAGTGTGGTCAGGAAGAGAAAAAAGGGAAACATGGCAAACAGGAAGTAATAGGCCATGGCTGCGGCATGTTCTGAGCAATCCTCATGCTTCACTTCGTGCAAGACCTGTTTTACCAGCTCAAGATAGCTGATGGAGCCCAATTTGAAGAACCTGCGCAGTGAGAACATGCGTGACCCCCTGTCCGGTGCCCGTAACCGGTAATTGAACCAGTACTGGTAAAGGAGCTTATCTGTACTACTTTCGGATTCATGAGAGAAGCTGGGATGCTAATAGAAGGGAGGGATTTGTACTCTATTTGAACATACACGATTTTCTCACTGTATTTGATTTTGTCAAACAGGCTGAACCTTCGAGTATATCAATCAACCCATCGAAATTTTATCTGCCTGATCTAGGTGAGTAGTAACGACTACAGAGGCAAAATAGTTATTCTGTCATAACTGTGTCAAACTTTTGGACTGCTGATGAATTGACAAGCGTAGCAAGGCCGCTATATTAGTTGTGGCCAATATTTTAGGGCCGTAGGCGCCCATGGATGAGGAAAAATCTCTCTCAAAGGAGGCAACACAGATGAAAAAAATCATCAGCTTCATGTTCGTTCTGACAGTGCTGGCAATGGCCAGCATCGGGTACGCAGGGGAAAGAGCGGGGGCTTTCTCCATCTCGCCCTTTGTGGGCGGCTACATGTATGATGAGAATGATCAGCGGGAGTTGGTGAAAAACCGTGTTCTCTACGGTTTGCGGCTGGGCTATGACCTGACCGACCATTTCGGGCTCGAAGTGGTCGGGCACTACGTGATGGCTAAGGATAAGCGATTCAACAAGCATATCGATGCCTGGACCTACCGTCTGGACCTGCTGTACAACTTCATGCCGCACTCGGTAGTGGTCCCTTACCTCGCGGTAGGCGGCGGAGGCGAATCTATCCGGTATGGCGCTGGTATCGGCAATAGAAACGACGGCACCGCCAACTTCGGCGGCGGCTTCAAGTTTTTCATGACGGACGACTTTGCTCTTCGGGCCGATGCCCGGCACATCCTCGATTTTGCCGACGAGCCTGGCCGTAACGTTGCCCGCAACTGGGAATACTCGGCCGGTTTGAGCTGGCTCTTCGGCGGCAGGCAGGCGGCGGCAGCTGCCGTCGCGACACCAGTGGCGGAACCCGTGGCTGAACCGGCGGCTGAACCGGCGGCTCAGGCCGAAGCTCCGCTTGAGCCGGTGCCGGCTGCGGAACCGGCTCGCGGTCGCTACAAGTACTGCATCACGCTGCAGGGCGAGTTCGATATCGACCAGACTGTAATCCGTCCGGAATATTATGAAGAGGTCGCTGAAGTCGGCAATTTCATGAAAAAGTATCCCACCACAACTGCGGTCATTGAGGGGCACACGGACAACGTGGGGACCTACAACCACAATATGGACCTCTCCCAGCGCCGTGCTGAGAGCGTGGTGAATCACCTGGTGGAGAAATTCGGCATCGATCGTTCCCGCCTCTCCGCCAAGGGGTACGGCTTCACGCGTCCGATCGCCGACAACTCTACCGATGCGGGTAGGCAGAAGAACCGACGCATGGAGGCGATCATCGACTGCGTCAATGAAGTGAAAGAGATCCGCCCGACCGAGAGACTCTGCATGGGACTAGTGCTCGACTTCGACTCGGGCAAGGCAGATATCAAACCCGAGTATCGTGGTGAGATCGCCAAGGTTGCCGATTACCTGAAACAGTATCCGAGCACCACTGCGCTGATCGAGGGGCATACGGACAACACCGGTACAGTAGCTGGCAACATGAAGCTGTCGCAGCAGCGTGCGGAAAACGTGGTGAACTACCTGGTACAGAACTTCGGTATCGATCGTTCACGTCTGGCAGCCAAAGGGTACGGCTCCACCATGCGCGTTGCCTACAACAAAACTCCCGAGGGGAGGCAGAAAAACCGCAGGATCAATGCCGTTATCGACTGTGTCATCAAGAGGTAGCGTGAGAGGGTTGACAGCATAGCAAAATAGTTCGCTTGCCAAGGTACCGAGTCCAAAAAGATAGCCCATGAGGATCATGGGCTATCTTTTTATTGCAGATGGTGCTGAGTTCAGTGCTTTTTTCAACCGGGATTAGTGCTTATCTTCCGCTAAATAAACTCCCTCCGCTCAAACGATTGGGGCTGGCTGGGGTTTGTTCTGGCGCCAAAACGACCCATCCCCCTCTCCAACCTCCCCCTTGAAGGGAGGAGCCCTAACGTCCCCTCCCCTTCAAGGGGAGGGACAGAGTGGGGATGGGGAACGGGCAACCGTATGGGCGAACCTTGTGTTCGCCGAGCGATCAATCGCGTCATCACTCGTTGTTCGGCTCGACCGCCTTGTCACTTGGTTTGGTAAGAATCGAAGGCGCGGCAAAGGAACTGCTTTCCCTGCCGGTGTGCAGTGCATTTTCGCTTGATTTGGCAGGTTCGGGTAGCAGGCGGGCGGCTAGGCCGGTGCCGAAGGCAACGATGCCCGGGAACAGTGCATTGAGGATATGGAGCAGGCGTGCAGGAAAGGTGATGATGAGCCTGGGATCTCCATAACGGCAGGCTTCGATGATCTTTTTTGCCGCCTGTGGGGCGCTGGTTGACAGCAGGGGGTTGGCTCCGGAAATGGCAAACCAGGCAAATTCCTTACGGTGCTGCCCTTTGAAGAGCGCATTGACATGGGAACCGGTGCGCATGAGCCCGGGCGCGACGGTGGTGACCAGGATGCCGTGCTGCGCCAGCTCGGCCCGAAACCCGTCGGATAGGCCGGTAAGGGCGAATTTCCCCATGGTGTATGGGAGCAGGTGGGGTACGGCAACCAGACCTCCGATCGAAGAGATGTTGACGATGCGCCCCTTCCTTCTGAGCTGCATGTGCGGCACCACTGCCCTGATAAGATGGAAAGGTCCCCAGGCGTGGGTGTCCACCGACTCCTGAAACTCTTTCAGCTCCATATTTTCGTAGGGACCCACCTGGATGATTCCGGCATTGTTGATGAGCACGTCGATGCAGCCGCGAAAATCAACGATAGCAGCGACGGCCTCTTCTACTTCCTGGCGGTTGGTGATATCGCAAGGGAGGGTCAGGACATCGGCTCCAGTCTGGGCAAGCTGAACCCTGGCTCGCTCCAGTTCATCCGGGTTGCGCGCCAGCAGGGCGAGTCTGGCGCCCTCCCTCGCTAGTTGGCGGGCCAGCTCCAAGCCGAGACCGCGCGAGCCGCCGCTGATGACCACTGACATGCCACAAAAATCGATGCGGCGCCGGCAGCGCCGCAGGGCCCAGTAAAGAAAACCCGCGCTTGCACCTGCCACTAGCAAAACCGTACGGGATACTGATGTATCAGATCGTTTCATGTCACAGCTCCTCAAGGCACCCGCATCGTGAGCAGGATCGGCAAGCAGCTCAGAAGGGTCACCTTTCAATTAAAAAGACGGCCCATGTTTGCCCGGGCCATCTTTCTCTTTGCATCCAAACATCTGTCAGCATTTCCAAAAGAACTGTCAGTAATTCCAAATGTGATACGGTCGCTGCTCGGTTGCCTCTGGCTGCTGAGGGGGCCGCGGCTGCAGCGCTAAGAGCCGACTTCTCCTCCCTGGCCTGCTGCCTGCGGGTTCATGACGATCTTGACGCAGCCATCCAGTTTGTCGAGGAAGAGCTCGTATCCGATGGGAGCATCCTCCAGGGCCATCCGGTGGGTGATGACGAAGGTGGTATCGATCTGCTTGCTCGCTACCAGCTCCAGTAGCGGTCGCAGGTATTTCTGCACGTGGGTCTGTCCGGCGCGTAGCGTGAGCCCCTTGGCGAAGATAGCCCCCATAGGCATCTTGTCGACGAAGCCGCCGTACACCCCCGGAATCGAGATGGTGCCACCCTTGCGGCAGGACATAATCAGTTGGCGCAGCGCGCCGGGGCGATCGGTTTCCAGTCTGAGCGCCTGCTTTACCGTGTCATAAGCGCCTACCATACCCGTGCCGGCGGCCTCCAGGCCTACCGCGTCGATACAGGAATCCGGACCGCGTCCGCCGGTCATGTTGTGCAGCGTCTGCGCGACGTCGACCTGCTCATAATTGATCACCTCCGCCTGGCATTCGATATGGGCCATCTCCAGGCGCTCTCGGAAACGGTCGATCCCGATCACCTTTCCTGCCCCAAGATGTGTCGCGCTCCTCAGCGCCATAAGGCCGACCGGGCCGCAACCCCAGACCGCCACCGTGTCGCCAGGCTTGATATCGCAGTTTTCCGCAGCCTGGTAGCCGGTCGGAAAGATGTCGGTGAGAAAGATCACCTGTTCGTCGGAAAGCCCCTCCGGTATTTTCACCAGCCCTACATCGGCAAATGGTACCCTGACGTACTCGGCCTGGCCGCCCGAGTAGCCGCCATAGAGGTGCGAATAGCCGAAGATGCCGGCCCCGGTGTCTCCGTAGAGTTTTTCCAGCATCCAGGAATTGGGATTGGTGTTGTCGCAAAGTGCCCAAAGCCCTTGTTGGCAGTACCAGCACTGGCCGCAGCAAATCGGAAAGGGAACTATCACCCGGTCCCCCTCAACGAACTTAGTCACCGCCGATCCCAGCTCTACGATTTCACCGACGAACTCGTGTCCCAGGATGTCCCCCTGCTTCATGGTCGGGATATATCCGTTATAAAGGTGCAGGTCCGAGCCGCAGATGCCGGTCAGCGTCACCTTGACAATGACGTCCCGAGGGTTGCAAATCTCTGGGTCCGGTACCGTATCCACCCGCACGTCGTGCTTTCCATGCCAGCATACCGCCTTCATATCGCCTCCTCGTTGCCCGTCCCCCGGGCTTGAGCGAATGCCGTGTTTTTCGCTACGGAACTTTCTGCCGTGGCGATCTCCCCGGTCTCAAGAATCTGCTTCAGCCGCTTCAGGTCCTCCTCAAGCTGCCGGGCGGTAAGGAGCTGGGCAAGCCTGGCGGCACCCCTTCCGGCGGCACCGCCTGGCGGGTAGTAATCGATGCTGACCTTCACTTCAGTGCCGCGCTCGCCCGGCGCCTCGTTGAACTCAACGCTCCCCTTGTTGGGTAGAGCAGCATTTCCGACCGAATGCCAGCTGATCTGCTGCCCGGGGTAATCGTCCATCATTTCCGCGTCCCATTCCGCGCTCACTCCGCCAGGTCCCCGCGCCTTCCAGTGCGAGGTTTTCTCACCGGTAACGTGCACCGATTCCAGATGCTGCATAAAGCGGGGCAGATTTTCCAGGTTGTGCCAGAACTCGTAGACCTGCTGCGGAGGGCGGTTGATGGTCAAGAGCTTCTCCAGCCTGAGACCGGTACCGCTGGTGTGGATCGTGTCGACGCCGAGGCTTTCATAGAGGTCGCAGTGTCCGGTCTTGCCCCGGTAGAAAAACATCCCGCCTGCGACCATCAGCGCCAGTCCCGGCAGGTAGCGCCTCTTGGAAAGGGAGGTAAGCCCCGACAGCGCCAGTGCGGCCCCGCCGATCATAGAAGCCTGTCGCTCCGCCGGTCCGACATTCACCCTCTTTTGTTTTCTCTGCTCCTGTCGCGGCGAGGCAGTCTCGGCATTTGTGGTCTCCATGCAATTCCTCCTTATGATGATGGTGCTGTGGATTATTGGTAAGGGCTTAATTTTGAATACAATAAGCTAACACAGGCGAGGAGGTTTGCAACAGGGGCAGGGGGAATTGGGGGGGCGGATGGTTTGCGGCAAATGGAGTCGCGGTGATGGTAGGGAAAGTGGAAGAGGAGAAAAACAGACGTGACGAAATGGCAGCCGGTGTTGCTTGTCAGGTGGCGTAACTTACCGGCGGGTGTGGCCGAAGCCGAGTCTGGCGTAGGGGCGACCGGGGTCGGTCGCCCTTGATCTTTATCTGCGGCAGGCCGACCGTTAAGCCGCCTCTTTCCGTTTTTGCTTCAGGCTTTCTTTGAGCAGTGCCATCATGTCGGCGACCTTGGTAGGCTGAGGCTCTTGCCCGACCGCGCGTGGTTTCTTGCCCTGGGCTTTTTCTTCGATGATCCTTTTCAGATCTTCAATGTAGGCGTCTTTGTACTTCTCCGGATCGAATTTCACGGTCAGTTGATCGATCAGCGACAGTGCCAGGGTGACCTCCTGTTCGCGCAGGTTTTCGTTGGAGGGGAGTTTCAGCTCAGTCGCTTCCCGCACTTCATCCTTGTATCTGATCTCGTTCAGGATAAGGAGGTCATCCAGCGGCTTCACGATGCCGATACTCCCCCTGTTCCTGAGCACATAATTCGCCACACCCACCTTTCCCGATCTCTTCAGTGCTTCTCTCAGCAGCGCATAGGCCTTTTGTCCCGTCTTATCCGGTTCCAGGTAGTAAGGCTTCTCAAAATACCGGGTATCTATCTCCTTCTCGTCGACGAAGTCGAGGATGTCGATGAGATGGGTCTTCTCCAGGCTGGCATTCTCAAAATCCTTGTCCGTCAGCACGATGTATTCGCCGTCGCTATATTCATACCCCTTCACGATCTCTTCGTAGGGAACTTCCTGATTGTCCCTCTTGCAGACCCGCAGATACTTGATCGGGCAGAGGTCGCTCTTTCGCAGCATGTCGAGGTCGAGGCTGTTGCTTTGGGCACCGCTGAAGAGTTTTACCGGGATGTTGACCAGGCCAAAGCTGATAGATCCGGACCACATTGCTCTCATTTCCGCACCTCCCCAGGTTGTATTTAGTAAGCGCGCCCGCAGGCACAGGAGGAATTCTATCACAATAAAGCAGAACGATTCAGTGCCGGCACGAGCTCCAGGGTAGCGCCTGGTTCGCACTTAGGTCTCGTGGCCTTTATATGAGCCGACCGGAAAGCGGTCAGCGCTGCACGATCAACTCCCACAGCTCTACCTCTCTATGTCCGTGTTGTGCGGGGGAAAAAACCGATCGGAAGATTGACAAAGCGCATTCGGCGCATACATTTATTAACGTGCTTTCACGGCTGCTCTGATTGGAGCCAATCCCCTGGAGATTTCATGAACGAGCCGGAAGAAAACCTGCCACATTCTCCCCGCAAAAAACATCGCGTCTTGCTCTGGATCCTGGGGATACTGGCAGCCCTGGCGCTCATCCTTTACATCGCTTCCTATTTCATCGACGAGCCCATACGCAGGACCATTGAACAGAGGATGAACCGCAGCCTGAAGGGGTACACGGTAAAGATAGAGAAATTGCGTTTTCAAATTATCGGCTTCTCGCTCACCCTCAGGGGGCTTAGCGTTATGCAGCAGGCGCACCCTGATCCCCCGGTCGCTTACTTCCCTTATTTGAAGGCAAGTGTGCACTGGCGCGAAATCATTTCGGGAAAGCTGGTGGCAGAATTCAATCTGGAGCGGCCGAAACTACACGTAAATCTGTTGCAGTTGCGTACCGAGGCGAAGAGCGAAATGAAGATGAAGGACCGAGGCTGGCAACAGGCTGTAGAGGCGATTTATCCGCTCAAGGTCAACCTGGTGACCATAAACGACGGGAGCATCACCTACATCGACCAGGACCCCAAGCGGCCTCTCGTGCTGAGCGACCTTAACTTTCAGGCCAACAACATCCGTAACATCCATCTGCCGGACAAGGTCTACCCATCCTCCTTTCACCTCGATACCAAGATTTTCAAAACAGGGTATGGCACTGTTGACGGTAAGGCCAATTTTCTAGCTGAGCCCATTCCTGGTATCAAAGCGGCGATGAAGTTGGCGAAAGTCCCCTTGGATTATTTCAAGCCCGTTACCGCCCGCTACAATGTCACGCTTAGCGGCGGGGTGCTCGGTGCTACGGGGAACGTGGAGTATGCGCCGAAGGTGCGGATCGCCAACCTGGAAGAGCTGACCATCAGCGGGCTGCAGGCCGATTACGTCCATTCGACAAAAACTGCTGCCGTGGAAAAAAAACGCGCAAAAGCGGTCGGTAAAACGGCCCAGAAGCTCACTGACAAACCGGACACCTTGATCAGCGTGGACAAGATCAACCTGACCGGAAGCAACCTGGGCATGATCAACGACGTGGCGGGCAAAAAGTACCGCGTCTTTTTGTCGGATGCGGATTTCCACCTGAGCAATTTTTCCAATAAGTTTTCCCGGGGGCCGGCCAAGGCGCGCCTGGGAGGGAAGTTCATGGGGAGCGGCATCACCACGATTACCGGAGAGTTCCGCCCGGAAAAGAAAGGGCCCGACCTCGATCTGTACGTGAAGATCGACAATACCCAGCTCAAATCGATGAACGAACTGCTGCGCGCCTACGGCAAATTCGATGTTGCAGCGGGAACCTTTTCCCTGGTTACCGAGCTGCATGTAAAGGACAACATGGTGACCGGCTACATCAAGCCGTTTTTCAAGGACATGCAAGTCTACGACAGGCGGCAGGACAAGGAGAAGGGGATTTTCCGACAGATGTACGAGATGCTGATAGGTGGGGTCGCGAAGCTCCTGGAAAACAGGCCGCGCGATCAAGTGGCGACCAAGGCGGATATTGCCGGCCCTATGAAAAATCCAGAAACCAGCACCTGGCAAATCATCATCCAACTTGTGAGGAACGCCTTTTTCCAGGCCATCCTGCCAACCTTTGAGAAGGAGCTCGCTGGAGCAAATAAACGCTAAGGTGCCGCGAAACCGACAGAACTACCGGGAATGGGAAGCCCGGAAGCGTAACGACACTATCGACTAGCGTGGGCGCTAAGGAGTATTATATGTGTAGAAGTTAATCAAGACTGAGTTGAGATGCCAGAACAATCGGAGGCACAACGGAGAGAAGTTATGAGAACCATTCTTCTGATCATCGTGATTTTACTCCTTATCGGGTCGCTGCCGACCTGGCCGTATAGTTCAGGGTGGGGATATTATCCGAGCGGCGGACTTGGTTTGGTTCTTCTGATTTTGCTCATCCTGGCGCTGCTAGGGCGTATCTAGAGTTTCCCCTGCGTGCCTGTTTGACTGCAGGTCACCCGGGTTGCCCTAGCAAGAGACCGGGTGAGACAGGAGGATGTAATGGCGAAATATGGCAAGAAGGCACAGGAAATGGTCCGGGAAGTGATGGATAAATTCAAGAAAGGCGAACTGAAAAGCGGTGGCAGCGGGAAAAAGGTAACCGACAGAAAACAGGCCGTAGCCATTGGGCTTTCGGAGGCTCGCGAAAAAGGAGCCAAAGTGCCTGAACCTCCGAAGAAATAGCAATGCCAACAGACAGTTCACAAAAGGAGACCTAGTCATGGCAAAAAACACAGCAGTATTCGGAATTTATCGCAGCCGGCAGAATGTTGAAGAAGCAGTAGATGCGTTGAGAAGCGCGAATTTCCGCAATACCGACATCTCCGTGCTTTTCTCTGAGAATGTCGGCACCAAGGATTTCGCACATGAGAAACACACCAAAGTCCCGGAAGGGTCCTCTGCGGGCGCAGGTACTGGCGCAGTGATCGGCGGAACTCTTGGCTGGCTGACCGGCATCGGCGCGCTGGCGATCCCGGGAGTGGGACCATTCATCGCAGCAGGCCCGATCGTCGCGGCTCTTGCAGGTATGGGTGCCGGTGGTGTTTTAGGCGGGGTAGCCGGAGCATTGGTAGGCATGGGAATTCCAGAGTATGAAGCCAAAAGATACGAAGGGCGTGTCAAGGAAGGGGGCATACTGCTCTCGGTTCACTGTGACGACGCCGACTGGAAAAAGCGTGCCGTGGAAGTTTTGAAACAGACCGGGGCGGTGGATATCGGGTCCGAGGGGGAAGCCAAAGCTGACTTTGCCGGTTCCGACAAGCCAAGGCCGCGCGGTTCCGAGTAACGTAATTGGGATGGTCACGATTAGCAGAACCAACCACGCGAAATAGGAGGGCAATCGATGCCTACACATGAAAAGTCGGCGAGCGAGAAGGGAGCCTCTAAAACGGCTGAAATGACCATCTTTGAGGTGCTGAAGCAGGATCATGAAAAAGCCAGATACCTTTTCGACAAGATCGGGAAGGGCGGCAAGAAAGACGTTGCCGGCCTTCAGAAGCTGTTTGCTCAGCTAGAAGAGGAGCTCGAAATCCACATGGAAGGCGAGGAACGCTTTTTCTACACTGCACTGGAAAAAAATGATGAACTGCGCGACCAGGTTCTAGAAGCCTACGAGGAGCACCAGGTCGCCAAAACCCTGATTAGCAGCTTCAAAAGCCTCGCCGTCGATGATGAACGCTGGATGGCAAAGGTAAACGTCCTTAATGAAATAATCGAACATCACATGAAGGAAGAAGAAGGCGAGATGTTTAAGATGGCAAGAAAGGCGCTAGCAAAGGATCAGATCCATGAGATCACCATGCAATTCCAGCAGCATAAGCGCGAGGGAAAAAGGCCGACCAGGGGGGCCCCGGTAGAAGGATAAAGCCGGGTGCTGAAACAAAACGGTACCGGAACAAGAGAGTTATCAGTTACAGATGAGCGCTTTCATGCAACAACCGAGAGCTGAATGCCCTGAACTGAAGAGCTTTTCCGGTGCCGTTTTTTATTTCCCATCTGCTGTAGCTGGTTAGGTATCAGGTGATGCGGTTGGCGCGGCCCTCTGAAAGGAGGAGTCAATGCAAAAGAGCAAAACGGCACAAAAAGGGGCAGTAAAAGAACGCCCCGGAACCGAGCAGGTCCAAAGCGGTACGCACATCCAGAAAGGGCAAGAGGAAAATATTCAGGCTCCAAAGGCCGGTGAGCAGCAAAAGCAGAAACAGGAGCAAGGGAAGACCGGCAAGAAAACTGGCGGAACCGGTAGATAACTGACACAGGGGGTCGCGCCCTTAGTTGATACTGATGCGGCGAACCAGCAGCCGCGGTTGCAAAAGGAGCGAGCAGATGCCGGTGCTCAGGGGAAAACCAGCGCTAAGCAATGGACACGCGGTGCTGCATGCGGTCCTGGTGCTGGTTTTTCTCATTCTTATCAGTTGTTCAATAGTGAACGTGTTTATCTTCAAACCTTCCAAAGATCTCACCGCGACGCCTTTGGAGCTGGGCATCTCCTATCAGGAGGTCTGGTTCGAGGCGCGCGACGGCATCCTCCTGAACGGCTGGTTCATCCCCGGTCGTCAGGATATTCCTCTGATCCTTTTTTTCCACGGCAACGGCGGAAATCTCACCGACAACCTTCCGTACCTCAATCTGCTGCACAAGCAAGGCTTTCCCATCTTTATTTTCGATTACCGGGGCTACGGCAAAAGTGCCGGCCAACCGCTAAGGGAAAAGGATCTATATCAAGACGCCAGGGGTGCGGTCTCCTATCTGGAGAGAGTGGGGTGGCGGCCCGAGAGGATGATCTTCTTCGGGCAGTCGCTGGGTGCCGCAGTGGCGCTACAGATGGCGCTGGAGTCGTCTCCCGCTGGGGTAGTCATGGAGGCTGCCTTCACCTGTATGGCGGATATCGCGAAATATACCTCACCGTTTGGCTACTATACGGTCGGATGGTGGGGCATCAGCATGCCTTTTGATAATCTGGCCAAAATTGCCAAAATCCAGGCGCCGCTGCTCCTGATCCATGGGGAAAACGACAAAGTGGTCCCGGTCAACATGACCCGGCAGCTTTTCCAACAGGCGGGGGAGCCAAAAATGCTACATATCGTACGCGGCGGAGGGCACTGCGAGCTTTTAGAATGGGACCGCCCTGCCTACCTGGCGGCCTGGAGCAACTACCTGCATGCGGTCTCGACCAGGGTCGCGGCAGGCGAGGGCGTAAAGCCATGATTTACAACCTCAGTTTGACTTTTAAGCGGATTTCGGTCATGATACGGGACTTTCAGTGGAGGGGCGTACTGCTGCCGCAACAGCCGGCCGCGCGTCGTCTTCCTCCGATTCCGGGTAAGGAAAAGAGTAATGATCTGTCCGCTGTCACCGTCCCATTTTGTCGCCTTGGGCGCATTTCAGCTCTTTGCCGTGCTGCTTTTTTTCGATGTCACCCTGGCGCCCCTGCCGCTTATCATCTTCGTTCTCCTCTGCTGCATTAGCCCGCTTTTCCCCCGCCTGAGCTTTTACCTGCCGATCGTGAGCAGGGGGCGACGGGGCGCCAAGGGCGTGGCCCTCACCTTCGACGATGGTCCGGATCCCAAGGTAACTCCGCAACTCTTAGAGCTTCTGGCGCGCCATGGCGTAACTGCCACCTTTTTCGTGACCGGTGCGCGTGCCGAGCGCTACCCCGAGCTGATCCAGGCGATCCTCGCCGGCGGGCACGCGGTGGGTAACCATTCCTACAGTCATTCTCCTTTTCTCATGCTCAAGGGTGCTGCCACTCTCAGGCGCGAGGTCACCTCGGCTCAGGCAGTGTTCCGGCAGTTCGGCATCGTGCCGCTGGTATTTCGCCCTCCGGTCGGTATCACCGGTCCCAGGCTCTGGCGCGTGCTGCTGGAAAACGGCATGTTTTGCCTGAATTTCAGCCTGCGAGCCCGCGACATGGGGAACAGGCGTGTGAACCGGCTGGCAGAGAAGCTCTTGGCCCGAGTCGCCCCGCGCGACATTATTTTGCTGCACGAGATAGCTCCGCGGCAGGGGGACGTGACTCAGTTGCTAAACGAGTTCTCCCTGCTTCTCGAAGGACTCAAGGAGCGGCGCCTGGAGATAGTTCCGCTGGCACAGCTGATCGGCAAGAAGGTTATGCAGATCGGTCCGGACAGCTCACGCCCCAACGCCGCGGAACTCTTTTACAACGGCCTGGCCGAGGGTTACGACCAGGAACAGTTCTCGTCACCGGTTTCTCTGTCCCGCAGCACCGAGCAGCGTCTTTTCGCCGCCCGCTGTCCCGCGCTTTTCAACGGCAAAGGGCGCGTGCTTGAGGTCGGTGCCGGGACCGGCATCTTCACCCTTGAGATCGCCCGCAACTGCGAAGAGGTGGTGGCTGCCGATATCTCGGCAAACATGCTGGCGCTCCTTGAGAAAAAGGCGCGGCTGGCCGGGCTGGAGAATATCGTTCTCCTGAAGGGGGACGTAGAGAGTGTCGAGCTGAAGGGACCTTTCTCGGCGGTCTGTGCCTTCTCTTCGCTGGAATACCTGGCTGATCTGCCGGGCTTCTTCAGCCGGCTGGCGCAGCAGGTCGAGCCCGGCGGTACCGTTTACTTCATTACCGCCCGCAGTTCCTTTTTCAGGCTCTTCACCCAGATGGGCAACGCCGTGCGGCAGGGGCTCTGGCTCAAGGCACACAGCCGGCGCGAAATCGAATCGATGCTGGCAGCAGCAGGCTTCGGGCAGATAGACGTCTCCAGTCATCTCTTGAAATCATTTATCTCGGGCGGCATGCTGCTCGAAGTGATGGCACGCAGGGCCCCGGATCCCGCGCTGACTGCGGTAACGGGTAAAGGATAGGTAGATTCATGAACCAGATTCAGGCAGTCGCTCCGCCCCCGGTACCGGCTTCGCAGTCGCCAACCGCAGCACCTAAAACCCTGGTGGTGATCCCGGTGTACAACCACGCGCAGACGGTGGGCGAGGTGGCCCGGCGCGCGCTTGCCGAGGGATTTGCCGTGCTGGTTCTGGACGACGGCAGCACGGACGGCAGCCTGGACGCCGTCGCGGAGCTCCCCGTTGCGCGCCACCGCTTGCCGGTGAACGGCGGCAAAGGGGGAGCTATCCTCGCCGCGGCTCAACTGGCGCGGAGCTGGGGTTACCAGGCGATCCTCACCATAGATGCCGACGGACAGCACGACCCGGCCGATGCCAGGCTCTTGCTAGAGAAGGCCGCCTCCTCATGGCCTGCCATCGTGATCGGCGCCCGCCGGATGGAGACCGAGAACGTACCGCGCTCAAGCCTCTTCGGCAGGGACTTCTCCAACTTTTGGGTGCGGCTTGAGTGCGGCCAGACCCTTCCCGACACCCAGAGCGGCTATCGTCTCTATCCTGTCGAGTTCCTCCAGCGCTCCCGGTTTCTTTCCCGGCGCTACACCTTCGAGATCGAGGTCCTGGTCCGCGGCAGCTGGGCCGGACTGCCGGTCCTCTCGGTGCCGGTATCGGTCTACTATCCTCCTGGCGATGAGCGGGTTACCCATTTCCATAAGTTTAAGGACAACCTGCGTCTGAGTTGCCTGCACACCTTTCTGGTGAGCCGCACACTGATTCCCTGGCCGCATCGCAGGCTGTTCAGCACCGGCAGCAGCGCAGAGAAGATGCCGAGCATCTTCCACCCTACCCGCTACTTCAAGGCGCTGAGCCAGGAGCACTCGAGCCCGAGAGAACTGGCGGCCGCGGTCTGGGTCGGCATCTTCCTGGGATCGCTCCCGATCATACCCTTTGGCACCGCTGCCATCGTCTATGCCAGCCACAAACTCCATTTAAACAAGCTTGCCGCCTTCGGCGCCAGCAACGTCTGCTGCGCCCCGTTCGTGCCGTTTCTCTGCGTGCAACTCGGGCATTACCTGCGCTATGGCCGTTTCTGGACCGAGTTCAGCCGGCATACCCTCCTGGAACAGCTGCCCTTCAGGCTCTGGGAGTGGCTGCTCGGCTCGCTGCTGATCGGGCCGGTATTGGGGGCGCTGGGGGGAGTGATCACCTATCTGCTGATCCGCTCCTACCGCAGGCGCAGGGATGAGGAGCGGCCGGCCGGCCCCGAAGAGCTGAGCCAAAAGCGGGAGGCAAGATGAAAATTCTGCTGATCAATCCTCCCAACTGCGGCAAAAGCATCCCGGAAGAGCGCTACGGTATCGACTCGATACGCCAGATCTTCCGCGGCGAGCCGCTGGCGCTCGAAGCGCTGGCCGGCAACCTGGAGGGTCACGAGTTGCGCATCCTCGACCTGAAGGTGGAGCCTTTCAGCCTGCAGCAGGTACTTGCCGAGTTCCGGCCCGAGCTGGCCGCCTTCACAGCGGTCACCTGCGAGGCCAATACCGTACTGCTGCTGGCCGGAGAGGTCAAAGAGAGCTGCGGCGCCCAGGTTGTGGTGGGGGGCATTCATGCCAGTAGCAATCCGGAATTCTTCAACAAGAAAGGGGTCGATTATGTCGTGGTCGGGCTCGGGAAGGGTAGCCTTGCCGAACTGGTCGCAGCCATCGAGGCCAGGCGTCCGACCGGCGCCATCCCCGGAATCGCGCCGACCAAACCCGGCGACCGGCTTGCCTTTACCCCGAGACTCTTCGGGGCGGCCGATCTTGCCGAGCAGGCCGCGCCGCGCTACGATCTGGTCGCCGGCTACCGCGGGGATTACACCCTGTCATCGATCGGCTCCCAGCTCGGCCTGGTAGTATCCGCCTTTGGCTGCCCGTACAGCTGTTCCTTTTGCTGCATCGGCTCGCTGACCGATGGCCGCTATCTGACCAACAGCATCGAATCGGTGCTGCGGGATATCCGGCTTCTGGGTGAGGTCCCGGTGATCCGCCTGGTCGACGCCAATACCTTCGGCAACACCCGGCACGCCCGGCTTCTGGCCGAGGCTATCATCGCTTCCGGAATCAGAAAGCATTTTCTGGCCGATGTGCGCTCCGACACGGTGGTGCGCCATCCGGAGCTGATGCAGTTATGGAAGGAGGCGGGGCTCCGCTCCGTGGTGATCGGCTTCGAGGAGATCGCCGACGGCGACCTGGCCTGGCTCAACAAGGAGAACAGCGTTGCCGTCAATGACGAGGCGATAAGGATCCTGCACGACCTCGGCATTACCATCGTCGGCGACTTCATCATCTCGCCCGATTACGACGAGGCCCGCTTCGAGGCGCTGGAGAGCTACGTGATCAGCAGGCGGATCAATCTTCCGATCCTGACCGTGCTGACTCCGCTGCCGGGGACTCCGCTTTACGCCCAGATGCAGGACCGCATCACGATTCGGGACCTCGACTATTACACGCTCACCAATGCGGTTGTGCCGACCCGTCTGGGTGAGGAGCGCTTTTATCAGCAGTACGCCAGACTGATCAAATCTTTCCACGCGACCGCGAAATTATAGGGGTGCACCAGTAAATGAGAGCATATATCACCGCCATCGCAGCGTTTCTTCCCAATGCTCCGGTTGACAACAAGAACATCGAGAAGATTCTGGGCATGGTGCATCAGACCCCATCGCGCACCCGTGCGGTCATTCTCAGAAACAACAAGATTCGTGAACGCTACTACGCCATCGATCCTGAGACCGGACGGCCAACCCATAGCAATGCACAGCTCGCTGCCGAGGCGGTGCGCCGCCTGCGTCCCTACGGCGGTTTCACTCCGGATGACATCGAATGCCTTTGCTGCGGTACCTCGTCGCCGGACCAGCTCATGCCTGGGCATGGCCTGATGGTGCATGGCGAGCTCGCCAGCAAACCGTGCGAAGTGACCAGCATGTCCGGGATCTGCCTCTCCGGCATCAGCGCGCTCAAGTATGCTGCCCTGAATGTAGCGGCCGGCCTCACGGCTAACGCAGTTGCCACCGGTTCCGAGCTTGCCTCCACCTTTATGCGCGCCGATCTCTTCAACACGGTCACGCCGGAGCGCGCGGATCAACTTGAGGCCTCCCCGGCCATCTCCTTCGACGCCGATTTCCTGCGCTGGATGCTCTCCGACGGCGCCGGCGCCATGTTTCTCAGCGCCAATCCCTCGCCCGAACGCCTGTCGCTCAAGATAGAGTGGATCGAGCATCTCTCTTTTGCCGGTGAGCTGGAAACCTGCATGTACAGCGGGGCCGTCAAAAATGAGGACAGCAGCATCACCGGTTGGCGCTCCCTGAGCGGGGCGGCCGGTGCCGAATCTTTCCTGGTCAAGCAGGACGTGAAGCTCTTGAACCGTGAGATCATCAGTACCATCGTGAACCGGACCCTGACCCGCCTGGTTGCCAAACACGGTCTTTCCGCCGACCAGATGGATTGGTTTTTGCCCCATTACTCCTCGGATTATTTCCGTCAAAGCCTGCACGACCGGATGGGCGAGATCGGCTTTTGCATCCCGCAAGAGCGCTGGTTCACCAACCTCCCCACCAAGGGGAACACCGGATCAGCCTCTATCTACATCATGCTGGAGGAACTGTTCCATTCAGGGCGGCTCAAGCGTGGCGATACAGTTTTCTGCATGATCCCGGAAAGCGGCCGGTTCTCGGTGGCGTATATGCTGCTCACCGCCGTCTAGCCCCGCGTTATCCATTTCCCCCCTCTCCCTAACCCTACGAGGGGAGAGGGGACAAGAGCGATCAGGCCAGGGAGCAGCCCCTAATCCGGCTTTCGACTACCCTCTCCCGGCCCTGCCGTTAAGTTTCGCTCCCCCTCCCTTTATGGGGGTAGGGGGGAGGGTTAGGCTGATACGGGCTCTTCACCCTCTCCCCATCCCTCTCCCATCACCCCTCGCCAAGGCTACGGCTGACAAGTCAAGGGAGAGGGGGTCTGCGTTCCAGCCGATGCGTCGGGTTCACGATATCGCTCTTCCCTCAAATCCTTGTAGGGAGCGACCCTCGTGGGTGCCCCTCTGCTTATTCAGACCTCGCTGCCGGTTACAGATTCTCTGCAAATTAAAATGCTGGACATGCGCCTCCATTCGGCTGTAATTTGCCGGACGCCAGCCTCAAGCATTCTTCTCAATTCCCCAACTTGCTTTCGGAGCAGACTTGATAATACTCGGCATTTCGGCCTTTGTTCATGATTCAGGAGCCTCCCTCGTTAAAGACGGGGTGCTGGTCGCCAACGTGGAGGAAGAGCGCTTAAACCGCATCAAACACACCGATGCCTTCCCGGTCAACTCGATCAACTTCGTGCTGCAAAAAGCTGGCGTGCAGCTATCCGATGTCGACGTCATCGCCTTCAACTGGAACCCTTACAAAGCGCTGGCTGCAGAGCTTTTCAAGCTGGCCATAGCTCCGATCATCTACTTCCAGATCCTGCGCAATTCGCGCCCGCCCAAAAACTTCCGCTCCATCCTGGCATCGCTGCGGCTGAAGAAAACCATCGAAAAGATCTATCCCGGAGAGTTCAGCGGGAAAATCATCTGGGTCGACCACCACCTGGCTCACGCTGCCTCCAGCTATTTCCTTTCCCCATTCAACCGTGAGTCTGCGGATGTCGTCGTTGTGGACGGGCACGGCGAGAACTGCTCCACCTCCGTCTTCGAAATTCAAGATGGCAAGATCACCTGCAAGTGGCAGGCTCCCATCTGGGATTCCCTGGGCATCCTCTATACCACCTTCACTAATTTCCTCGGCTTCGACATCTACCAGGAAGGAAAGACCATGGCCCTTGCCTCTTTTGGCAGGGATAGCTTCAGGGACGCCTTCCGTCGAATCGTGGCACTGAAGCCCGACGGAACCTATTACCTGCTTAACAAGAAGATACTGGGACTGTGGAATTTTCGCGAGAACGGGCTGGGGCAGGAGTTCGGTCGCAAGCGACACCGGGGGGAACCTCTGGAACAGCGCCACTTCGACATTGCCTGCAGCATGCAAAACTGCATCAAAGAGGCGATTCTGCATGTGGTGAGGCACGCCGGAGCCGCATCAGGGCACAGGAATCTCTGCCTGTCCGGAGGTGTTTTCCTGAACTGCGACATCAACAGGGAAATTTTGCAAAGCGGCAGCCACGAGAAAATCTTTATTCCTCCTTTTCCCTCGGATAGCGGCGGGGCGGCAGGCGCCGGGCTCTATGCAGCCCATGTCAGCTGCGGGGAAACTCCGCCGGTTTATCCCGGCTTCTCGCCCTATCTAGGTCCCGCTTTTGGTGCAGATGAGATCCTGCGCGTTCTTAAGGAGCGGGATTGTGGATATCGAGAGCTGGACGATCCGTCTCTGGAGGCGGCGCAGGCGCTAATGGAGCATAAGGTGGTGGGGTGGTTCCAGGGTGGCATGGAAAGCGGTCCGCGCGCACTTGGTAACCGGTCGATGCTGGCTAACCCGACCTCGCCGGCGATCAAGGATCATCTGAACGAGAAGATCAAAAAAAGGGAGAATTTTCGACCCTTTGCCCCGATTGCTACCAAAGAGGCGGCGCTGAGATATTTTGAGTTGCAGGAGCCGCTGTCGGAATTGACCAGCTATATGCTGGTGACGACCCATGTCAGGAGCGAGTACAGGGATCGGCTGCCGGGGATCACTCATGTGGATGGTACGGCGAGGATTCAAATAGTTACGCGGGAGTCGAACGCCGAGGCGCATCGGCTTTTGGAGGAATTTGGGCGGCTATCGGGATATGCGGTGCTGATCAACACCAGTTTCAACATGCAAGAGCCGATCGTCTGCTCCCCCGAAGACGCCTTGGCCTGCTTTGATAAGTCGGGGCTGGATGCTCTGTTCATGGGGAACTACCGGGTCGACAGGTAGGAGTACTTGGGGGGCGACCAGGTTATGGTTGACGGCCTTCGTCATATTCCCCTCGCCCTCCGGGAGAGGGGCAGGAGTGAGGGTGCTGCCTGGAGCGATAACTGGCTAATGAACAGAAACAGTCAAAGGTTTTATCTGCAGGTAGCTTCTGCCTCAAAGTTCGCAGCTCCCTCACCCCGACCCTCTCCCGTGGGGAGAGGGAGAGCTTTTTTGAGAGAGGGGGGGTAACGAGATGGCTGTGGGGGCGCCTGCGCTCCGGTCCAGCTTACCTTGCCTCTACTTCTGCTGCTTCCGAATAAAATCTGCGAGGGTTCTTAGTGACCGCAGCACTTCCCTGCTGGTCTCCTGGGCCTCGATCCTGATCTGGTATTTTCTCTGGACCGCGACAACTACCTCTACTGCATCCAAAGAGTCGAGACCGTAGGGAGAATCCGGACCGATCAGCGGCGTGTCAGGCGTAACCTCTTGCGTGAGTGGAACGGCAACACGGCAAGTCTCAATGATCATCTCCGAAAGTTCCTGCTGCAAACTATCCAACATTTAGCTATCTCCTGATTATCTAGCCTGCCGCGCCTGCGGATAGCCTCATTCCCCTGTGCGGTTGCGGTTAAGCGCAAGCCACGAAATCGTTATAGTTACAACAAAAAAGAGCAAAAGCAAAGATATTTCCCGAGAGGCGGTCACCAGATTGCCGCCCCGTACGAAGACGTCCTGAAAGGCGTTCAACCCCCAGGCCAGCGGCGAGATGCCGCTGATCTCCTGCATATAGCGTGGCATCACGTAGACCGGGATCATGATCCCGCCCAGTGCCGCGGCGATCACTACTGAGACCGCGCCGAACATGGACGCCTGCTCGTAGCTCTTGGCCAGGGTGCCAACCATGATCCCGTAGCCGGTGGCGGCCAGCGCCGCGGTGAGGGCAATAGGCGCGATGGTTAAAAGCTGATGGTCGAGTACCAGCCCGGAGGTGCCCAAAAGCGGTAGCAGATAGCAGCCTGCCGCCAGCATCAGGGAAAACTGGACCAGGCAGACCAGGACATAGGCGCAGATTTTACCGATCAAGAGGGAGAGTGGCGATACCGGCATGGTCAACAGCCTTCGCAGCGTCCCGCTCTGCCTCTCCTTGATGAGGGATCCGGAAAGCGGCACCACGATAAAGAACATCCCGAAGAGAGCCCAGGCCGGCACATTCTGCTGGGCTGCGGTAGGCCTCTTGAGCAGACGGCTGTCGAAGGCGACTTCCTCGGCAAGTTTCAGCACCGGCGCCGTATCCATCTTGAAGCTCACCTGAGGCAAAACGGGTGCGGCCATGAACGGGTTCATCATGCTGCCGGACATCGCCTTCTGCATCTCCTTCGGGAAATTCTCGGCGAGAATGGCCGCCTGCTCCTGAAACTCGATGCCGAGTATCACCCTGTGCAGCGCGTTCACGACCGCGGTGCGGAAGGCGCCCTGCACTGCAGGGTCGAAAAAGATCGTGACTTCGCTTTGCGGAGCGCGTTTCGGCGATGCGCTCTCGGATGGGGCCTTTCCCTTTACCACGATGGCAGTTGCGGCCCTCTCGCTGATCATCTCCCTGAAAGCGGCTCCGGTGCCGGACGGGATTATGAGAGCGAACTGGAAATCTCCCCGCACCACGGCCTTTTTTGCGGCCTCCGCAGTTACCTGATGCCCATCTACCTGAGAGACCAGATCGAGTCCGCCTCCCTTTTTAAGCTGCCTGCTGATCCCCTCCGAGAGGAAGCTCCGGTCGGCATCCACGAAAAGCACCCGGATCGGCGCCTCCCCCGTTGCCTGCATGACGTTATCCTGCACCAGCGAGACGATCAGCACGAGCGCCATCGGCATGACGAGGAGCACCATCAGGCCGGCCCGGTCGCGGCGAAGTTCCAGCAGTTCTTTAATTATGGTTGCGAAAATGGTAAGCATCGGTTCGGGGTCACCTCGAGTTGTCGTTATGGATGAATATTTTTCTCGTTCCCAAGCTCCAGCTTGGGAACGCAATCGCAAAGGCAAAGCTCCAGCTTTGAGTCGTTGAAGCGGAGCTTCTTGCAGCATTTACGTTCCCAAGCTGGAGCTTGGGAACGAGATTACAGTTCTATTCTTTTACTACTTGCTTAAACTCCCCCTCCCCCTTGATGGGGGAGGGTCGGGGAGAGGGTGAAAAGCCGGGGAAAGGGTGAAAAGTCGGCAGAAGCTTCACCCTCCCCCAGCCCCTCCCATCAAGGGAGGGGGGCTTCCGGCCAAGGCTCCCGACCGCTAGCTCCTGCTCTCAAGCTTCGGGCAGCCTATGGCGTAGATGACCGGGAACGGTGAGCTCGGGACAGTGAGCCTGCGTATCTCCCAGTCATAAGGTTCTCCGGTCAGTGAGCCGGTCAACTCCGTCAGTTCCTCGATCGTGTAGGAACGCAGGCAGGAGGCGATGCCGTCGACCATGACCAGGAGCGGGACTATCGGGACCAGATAGGTGAAAAAGAGCCGTGACCAGCTGAAAGGACGGATCTTCGGTGCATGCAGCAACACGAATATGGGCGCCGTCAGCATGGCAAGTATGGTGACTGCGCGCCTGTCGGTCATCTCAAAGATGCCGATCCCTTGTCCGGTATCCACCGCGTTTTGCAGCACCCCTCTGGCTGCGGCTGGATCAAAATGGTGGAACGCACCGAACAGGGTCCTGAAGCCGGAGAGATCCGCCGGTACTGTGCAGGCATCAAGCGGCCTTTCTCTGAAATCCACCACTCCGTTGGAGAGTTCGCGGGCCAGGTTAAAGGCGGCAAGGTTCGGATAGCGGTCGGTCAGTACGATCCGGAAGGAGTCCCCAAATGCCCGGCCGATGGTCCCGTGGAGGCGCTGCCAGGGGCCGCTCCCCCCGGAGCAGAGGTCCACAATGCGCTCTGCATTTACCCTTTGCAGGAAATAACAGAGCGTCGGCAAAAGCGGCGTGTATTGCCCCCAATGGTTGGCGGCGTACTGGAGAAAATCGGTCACGGCGTTGCGGATAACCCTGGGACACCAGGGCTGGTCGTGGATCTCTCCGATCGATAGGCGTTTAATTAGCGGCAAATGCGCGCTCCTTTTGTAGCTCTTCCAGGGTTAGTCGCGCAGCTGTTTTCCTGTGAGATGAAGGAAATAATCCTCCAGATTGGCGCACCCTTCCACCTTTCCGATTAGTTCCTTCGGTGTGCCGGTTGCGATGATGCTCCCTTTGTCCATGATGGCGACCCTGTCGCAGATCTGCTCAGCCTCTTCCATGTAGTGGGTGGTGTAGATGATGGTCATGCCGGCATCGCGCAGCTTCTTCAGGTTTTCCAGAATCATATTGCGGGATTGGGCATCGATACCTACCGTCGGTTCATCGAGGACCAGCAGTCGTGGCGTGTGAAGGATTGCGGCCGCGAGGTTTGCGCGCCGCTTCATGCCGCCGGAAAAGGAGTCGATACGCGTGTCGGCGTTCTCCGTGAGACCAACAAGCGCCAGGCAGTGGTCGACCCGGTCCGAGAGCGGGCGTTTGGTCAGGCCGTAGAGCCTGCCGAAATAACTGAGATTTTCCCGGGCGCTGAGGCTGGGGTAGAGTGCGAGATCCTGCGGGGCCAGGCCGAACAGGCCGCGCGCGCCGGAAGGATTGACGGCGGTATCCTGGGAGCAGAGCATGACAGTGCCGCTGGTCTGCCGCAAAAGGGTGCAGATGATGGAAATCGCAGTCGTTTTCCCCGCACCGTTTGGTCCGAGCAGGCCGAAGATCTCACCGGATTGGACGCTGAAAGAGAGACCGTTGACAGCGGGCACTGTGGCGCCGCGGTAGACCTTTACCAACTGTTCAACCTGCAGCACGGTATCCCGGGAAGGCGCAGTGGCAGGATTTATGGGTACTTCATGTGCGAAGCTACTTTGAGCGATACGTCACCTCTATGAGTGATAAACCTCGGGGCTGGTGCTAGATTGCGACAAATCGCGGCAGGAATGCCGCTCCTACAGGATGCCGACTTGTAGGAGCGGCATTCCTGCCGCGATGGACCGTGCTCCGAAGGGCTAATGATTGCAACAGCTGGGATACGGTGCTCAGCGCTCCCGTACCAGCGTGGCGAGCTCGGTAAAGAGCGCGTGCTCCTGCTCGGCGCAGCGGCGCAAGATCTGGGCGAGGTCACCGAAATTCTCGCCCGCGCCGGAGCGCCCCTTGCAGTGCCTGGCGCCCGCGACGGCGAAGTCGCGCCACAGGTCGCCGATCGCCGTCATCCGGTGCGACATCTCGAGGTAGCGCTTATCGCCGAGTACCTCGGCCGCTTCCTGGAGAAAAGCAGCAAAGATGAAACGGAATCCGCCACCTCCGGTGCCGATCTCCTCCTGCATTCTGATCAGATTGCCGAGATAGAGGATGGCACGCCGGTCGCCAAGCTTAGCGGGCCAGCGCTCGACCTGGTTTGCCAGGTAGCGAATGCCGCGGGTGCCGATCAGCGGGAACGGCACGGAAATCATGAGCCGGCAGACCTCGCGGATCCCCTTTCTGATCGCCGGTGCGAGATCAAGCTCCTTTGGAACGCTGGTAACCCAGTACATCTTCCCTTTGGGTGCCAGTGCACCCCGGGCAAAACGGGCGCGCGCCAGATCTGCGGCCGCACAGACCACCGGTTCGCCCAGTACCGGGTCGCTGATCAGGTAATCGGTGCCGTTTTTGCCGTAGGCCACCAGGTTGTGGGCGTTGAAATGAAAGCGCAGGGCCGGCGGGAAGTAGGGGAGCCAGTAGACTCCGGTCTGCATGCCTACCGGGATTCCCTTGGCAAGCTGCCGGTCCAGTTCCGCCATGGCGCGCTCTTCATGCTGGAAGGTCCTGCGCTCGACGCCGATGCCGAGCCGCTTGGTGACCCGGTTGAAAATGCTCCCAGGTGTGGTGCGGAAGGTGGTAAGCGGCAGGCCGTTGATCCGGATGAACGGAAGATAGCCGAAGAAAAGTCCTCCGCCGATGCCAAAAGCCATCGCTTCAGAGATCGGAAAGCCGTGATAGGTGGCAAGGTTGGCGATGACGCCGCTTTCGCAATGTGCCGTTTGGCGGTGGGGGAAAACCTGATTCACTATGATTCCTTGGGCTTTTTTATTGGGGATTCAACCGCAGCTAGTCACTTGGGATACGACAGAGTTCTTCGACGGTTGTCTTTAGGATGGTTGCGTAACATTCCAACCTGGCAGGCTTTAGCTTTCCGAACGGGCCTGGGTTCATGTGTCTGCGCACCTGCCAGGCAAATAGGCCAGCGTAACCTGCGAGAAGCTTGGCGTCCATCTGGTGCCGGGCCATGTGGTAGGCGAGCGGGCTCACTTCTCCGGCGCGCACCCTTGCGAGAACCGCGGTGATATCAGCATGGATCACTTCCCAAGCCTGTAGATTGGCGATATTGGCGGGCTCCCAGCCTGCGCTCTCGGCGAGTACGTAGCGCCCGGACTCGTCGACCGCGTAGCAGACCTCTTTCTTGCCATCGAAAAGCGCCTCATCCTGGGGGACATCGTTCTCCTGCATGGTTGGCTCCCGTTCCTAAATGCCATTTTGTATAACTTGTCGAACTTGTCGAACTTGTCGAACTTGTCGAACTTGTCGAACTTGTAGGTCGGGTTAGCGCAGCGTAACCCGACATTATCTCCGATGCCGTTGCAATCGTCGGGTTACGCCCTCCGGGATAACCCGACCTACCCAACCTAATGCACCTACGCTGCCTCAAAAATAACGGCCGACCTGCAACTCCACCGAATTCACGCCACGGTTGTCATGGCCGATACCCGCATTGGATAGATGGTGCAGGCGAATCGCCGCAAAGGGGTTTTTGCCGTTCTGCTGCGGAAGTTCGCAACCGACTCCGAGTAGCGGGTTGAAGTTGAAGTGGTATTCCTGCCCTTTCACCCTGAACTCGGTGTAAATCACCCCAATTCCACCCTCCAGGTAGGGGCGCAAGGACCGATCGGAGAGCTTGCCGGGGTAGTAAAGAGCGAGCATGTTGGCCGAAATCATCAGATCGTTATCCGGAGTCAGCGTGCTCCCGATCGCCCCCTCCACTTTGAACCTGAGGGCTTTTGGGCGATCCTGACGCCAGACTGTGCCATAGTCATAGATGGCAAAGACCCTGGCGAGGAGAAATGTTATGTCGTCTTCGTGCGGATCGAACGCGTAGCCGTATTCCACCGACATGCCGTACTGGTCGGGAAGCTGGACTTCCTCGTCGAGCCTTCGTATCGGGTCAGATCCAGCATCTGCAAGCCGGGCGGCAGGTTCGGATACGGGTGCAACGGTCGTCGGCGAGTCAGATGCTGCGGCGGATGCCGGCGCGCAGATGGGGCCAACGAGGGTAACGAGGGTAACGAGTGCGATCAGTGTGGGGAGAAACAGCATCCTTTTTAGATTAAGCATGTTGTCTCCTTTGGGACTGCGCCCGATTCCGTGAATCCTGGGCAACTTTTAGTGGACCTTCAACCGACAATAGGCTTATGCAGAAAGTCCCCCTTTGACAAAGGGGGATTTAGGGGGATTTGCCTTCCGCGCCAGATGCATAGCCGTGGCACCTGTGTAGAATTCCCCCCCACCCCCCTTTGCAAAAATGGGAGCTGTTAGAGCTGCTCTGAGCTGAATAAGGAGTAGCAGTAGGTTGGGGCGAATCATCATTCGCCGGCTGTCCCAGATGCAAAAGTCTAGCTAACGCCGGATCAGTGGGGAAGAGCAGTCTATAGCCGCGACAGCTGGATCTTGGAGTACTCGTTCGCCCCCGCAAGCCTCACAGCGCAAACCCGCTCCGTTTCTAATTCTGCCGCAACCCCGTCCATATCGCAGCAGGCGGCGCCGGTGATCGGGAAGGCGGCGCCGTTTTGCAGGATGAGCGCGGCGCAAGCCAGGTCGAAGCCGGCAGCAGCGGGCATGCTGCCGTAAAGGGGCGCATAGCAGGCGACGCGAGAGCGGCTCGGAACCGTGGCGCGATAACGCGCACCAAGCTCTTTACGACCGTCGGCACCCAGAACCAGCAGTGCATCGGAGGGGAGGGGAAGCTCGCCCTGATATAGGCTCCCCGTTTCGACCGTGTCGATGGCGCAATATCCCTCTGCGTTCTCAGCCCGGGTGAGCAGCAAAAAGGCGGCACCTTCTCCGATCACGGAGCTCTCCTGATCAGCCTGCAACGGAGAGATTATCCCGCTGCTCTCCGAGCCGCGCTGGCGCTGCCAGAGGTAGCCGATCAGGTCGGACAGTTCGTCGATGGCTCCGAACAGTACCGCATCTACTCTTCCTTCGGCAAACCACTGACGGGCGCTCATGAGGGCCGACGGCACGGACATGTCGAACTGGCTCACGGTGAGGCTGGGGCCCTTGGCGCCCAGCATGATGGAGATGTTGGCGGCGGCGGAGTTATGCACCGAATTGGCGAAGTGGGTCGGCGAGGCGCATATATCGCCATCACCGATGATGGAATCGAGAAAGGCGAAGGTGGTCGCCGTCGCACCGTAGCCACTGGCGATTACTACCCCGAGCCTGCTCAGGTCGGTTCCGAGCATCCCGGCGTCCTGAAGCGCCAGGTGGGCGCCCAGAAGCCCCAGCTTCGAGTAGTGGTCGATCCTGCGCAGGGCGCGCTTGGCCACGAACTCTTCCAGCCGCTCGGTCGCCGCCCGGTAGGCGGGAAGCTGCAACGGCCCCTGTGCCGAGGGTATCGTGATGCCATCCATTCGGCTGACGCCGCTTTTCAGCGCCGCCGTAAGATCGGCCACGCCGGAGCCGAAGCCACCGGTAACGCCGATCCCTTTTACTGCCATCCGCATCATGCCGTGCCTCTCTTGCCAAGTACTATGACTGAGTTGTTGCCGCCGAAGGCGAGCGATTCCGAAAGGGCGACGCTTCCCTCAATCTGCGTGTTCGCCTGGACCGGCGTGCCTCCGAGATCTGGGTCGGCTGTGGCGAAGCCCGCGTTTGCCGGGATCATGCCGCGCTCGAGACAGGCGACGGTGAAGACTGCCTCGATGGCGCCCGCCGCTCCCAGCGTGTGTCCCGTGTAACCCTTGGTGGAGAGAAACGGTACGCCGGGAAGCACGCTGGCCAGCACCCGGCTCTCAACCCGATCGTTATCGGGTGTGCCGGTGCCATGTGCGTTGACAAAGGCAATCGCTTCAGCGGCCGTGTCGGAGCAGGAAAGCGCTTCGGCGATGGCGTAGCGCAGCCCTTCTCCGTCCGGTTTTGGGGCTGTAAGGTGGTGCGCGTCGCAGGCGGATCCGTAGCCGAGCAGGAAGGAACGCGCCTTTTTCCCACGCTTGCTGCGGAGCTCTTCCGATTCGAGGATCAGCATGCCGGCACCTTCGCCCAGGTTCAACCCTTTGCGCTCCTTGTCGAACGGCTTGCAGGGGGAGTCGTCGGTGATCATGAGCGAGATGAAGCCGTTGTAGGTGATCCTGCCCAATTCGTCTGCACCGCCGGCAATGACCATGTCGCAGAGGCCGCCCCTGATCCAGGAGGCGGCCAGGCCGACGGCATCGGTTCCCGAAGCGCAGGCGTTAACGACGGTCTGGCAGGGGCCGGTGAGCCCGAATTCCCGCGCAATAGCCGCAGCCGGATTGCTGCGCAGGATGCGTTCGATGGGAGCCAGATCCGGGTCGCGGCCTGCCCGGTAATCGCGGCAGAACTGCTCGTTGTTCATGGCGCTCCCCACCGTGGTCCCGACGCAGACCCCGACGCGCAAAGACCGTAGCGCTTCCGGGTCCAGTCCGGCGTCCGCTATAGCTTCACGGGCTGCCTGCAATCCGAGCGCGCTGGTCCGGAGCAGTTCCGGCGGCTCGCTGAAGTTCGGCACTTCGAAAACCGGAAAGCGCGTCGGGTGGTTGCTGGTAAAGCGCAAAGAGGGAGCCGGTGCGCGCCTGCCGCTGTAGAGTGCATCCATACAGGCATCCACACTGGTTCCGGCGGCGCAGATGCATCCCAGACCGGTTATGGCGACAGGCCAGGGGTGCGTCATGCCGCGGCCAGGCGCCCGTCGATATAGGCCGCCAGAGCGCCCACTGACTGAAAGGCGGAGCGTCCTTCTTCCATGTCCTTGATTTCGATGCCGAAATGCTTTTGCACCAGCACCACGAGCTCCACCGCATCGAGGGAGTCCAGGCCGAGTCCCTCGCCGAAGAGCGGGGCGTTGTCATCGATCTCTTCAGGTGATAATTCCTCAAGGTTGAGGTCTTCTACGAGGATTTTCTTCAGTTTATCTTTGGTATTCATGGGAACGGCTCCTTGAAAATGTATATGTGATTGTTGGAAAGGTGGCAGGCAGTCGTCCAGCTCCCTCACCCTAACCCTCTCCCGGAGGGAGAGGGGACTAAAACTGAACTTCTTTGGACATCTTTTTACTTTTTTCATCTCGTTCCCAAGCTCCAGCTTGGGAACGTACTACTATAAGAAGCTCCGCTTCAACGACTCAAAGCTGGAGCTTTTCCGGCGATTGCATTCCCAAGCTGGAGCTTGGGAACGAGAAAAAATTGGGAACTAGAAACTTCTTCCAGCGATTGCAACAGAGAAACTATTCGGCTCCTCAGTGTCCTCTGTGTTCAGGCTCTTGACTCTGCCTTTTTCAGCCTTGCGTCTTGCCTCATTGTTCCTTCTCCTGCTTCACCGAAGCCCACATATCGAAAAAATTGAAGAACTGGTACGGGTGATCGGCCACGAACTGCTCCAGTGCCTCTGCGAATTCTGCCGCGTAAGGGCGATATGCCGCTGCCTTCCTCCCCAGATCCTCAGGCACCCGAATAACCCGCGCCACCTGCAGGGCATAGCCACCCTCTTCATTCCGGTAAGGAAAGATGACTGCCACTGGCGCACCGGTCGCCGAAGCGAGCTTATACGGGCTGAACGGGAACTGCACCGGATCACCGAGAAAATCTACGCTGATGGTGCCTCCCTCCCCCCCCATGACGCGGTCACCCATAATACAGAGGACCTCACCATGTTTCAAGACCTGAAGCATTTCGAGAGCGCCTCCCAGATAGCCAGCCGGATCGATGATCCCGTAGGGTGCTCTCCCTTCGCCGTGCTCGAAAAAATGCCGGTCCAGATCTCCCTCTTCCCGGTGCATCAGGAGATTCACCCGGGTGTCCAGCACGCTCAGGCTGGACATGGCGAGCTGCCAACAGCCGACATGAGCGGTGACCAGCACCAGTCCCCGACCCTCGGCCAGAAGTGCCGCGAGTTCCTGGCGTCCGGCCAGATCAACCCTGAGCTTCTGCGGCCCCAGAATGCCGAGCACTGCGCGGTCCACCAGGACCCGGCCGATGCCGAGGTTTAGGCGGTAGCTGTCCCATATGCTTAGCAGCGCGTTGCGCCGCGGGAAGCGACGTTTCAGGTAATGGCGGGAGCGCGCCCGCACCGACGGCTTGAACAGGGTGTAGTAGAGCACCACGAAGACCAGCAGGGCATAGGCACCGTGTCTGCCGCCCATCCGGATCAGCAGGTAGAAGATATCGTGCTGCCAGTTGCTCCCCAAGCTGCGGCTGTTCCACTGTCGGCGGGTGCCGGTACCGGTAGGCTGCTGCGCGCTCTCCTGAGATTTTCTTTCTCCCGTCTCTTGCAGTGCTATTTCTCCTTCTCCATCAGGCGCGTCGAGGTCCTGGTGAACTTCATGAAGTTGCCCAGGTTCCTGAGAAAGCGCAGCCAGCTATCCGGCGAGCGCCAGAGCATGGTGATGTAACCCCAGAGCACCTTGGGACGCTTGAAGTGATTTCTGTAGAACTCCTGGAACAGCACCTCCAGCCGCTCCCGCGTCATTCCCTTGGTGACGAACAGGAAATTCATGCAGTCCATCTTCTCCCAGTCTTCGTCGAACTCGCCCAGCTCGTGGATGTTCTCGTAAATGGGGGAACCTGGAAACGGGGTGAACTTGGCCAGGTTAAAATCATCGATCGGCAGCGAGAACACGTATTTCATGCTGCGGCGGATGCTCTCCTCGTTCTCGCCGGGAAGCCCCATCATGAGTAGCCCCTTGGTCCTGAGCCCCGCGTTCTTGATCATCCTGATCTTTTGGGCCAGGTGGTCCAGGTCTGCGTTCTGGCGGTGCTGCGCCAGAAGTTCCTCGTCGCCGGTCTCGATGCCGAGGCTCATCATCCAGCAGCCGGCGCTCTTCATCCGGGTCAGCAGCTCCGGGTCGATGTGCTCCGCACGGACCGCGCAGTTGAAGGTCATGCCGAGCGGGCGATCGATCATCATCCCGGTAAATTCCTCGACCCGCTGCCGGTTGAAGGTGAACTGATCGTCGTAAAAGTTAATGTGCCGGATGCCGAAGCGCTCGCTCAGGTAGCGCAGGTGTTCGTAAAGGTAAGTGGCCGAGTTGTATCGGAAACTGCGGCGAAAGACGGAGCGGTCGCAGTAGCTGCAGGCGTAGGGGCAACCGCGGCTGGAGATGCAGCTCGTGTTCGGCGTCTTGGGATAGTTGAAGATCGGGAGCATGTAGGAGTGGGGGAACCCCGCCAGCTTCTCGTAGGCCGGAAAAGGGAGATCGTCCAGCTCGATGGCCTTCTCCCTGAAGCCGGTGAAGCAGCTATCCGTCCCTTTTCGGTGGATGATTCCCTGCACGGAATCGATATCGTCGTGCCCCATGGCCATCAACTCCGCCATGGTCTGCTCCCCTTCGCCGATCACCGAGATATCCATGGCGTGGTAGTTCGGGAAGAGCTGCTCCTTGAGCGCCGAGACATGCGGGCCGCCGAAGACGGTTTTGATGCCGGGAACCGCCTGGCGCGCCATCTGGGCGATTCTGATCCCGTCCAGGAAACTGGAGGTTGTGCAGCTAAAACCTATGAAGGCAGGCTTTTCCGCCAGCAGATAATCGCGGATGGCGCGGTCCGAATCGGGGCGGGCATAGCAGTCGATGATATCGGCCTGATTGCCGCGCTGTTCCAGATAGGCCGCGATGCTGGCAAGTCCCAGCGGCGGCATGATGTTGGCGATGCGGGAGATATCATGTCCGGCCGCGTCTGCCCGGTAGCCCAGCGGATGTACCAGAAGTATTTTCTTGTCGTTCAGCATGATGATTCCTTTGAAAAGGCAACAATCAGAAGTCCGCACGCGGGCGGATGGTATCTAAAGCGTCAATGATGAGCCGATCCCCTGATTCTCTCCCCCCTTTGACAAAGGGGGGCGGGGGGATTTGCCTCTAGGACTTTGGAGACTGTAAGGTCAAAATCAAATCCCCCTAAATCCCCCTTTTTCAAAGGGGGACTTCAAATCAAAGGGAGCCTCCCCGTTGCGTTACCCCTTGGGGAACTTGATCAGGGTGTCCCAGAGCAGGCCGCGATAGCCGAAACGCTGCATGATGGCAAGCCGCTTCTGCCCCTCGGCCGGCGGAAATACCCGGTCGCGCTTGTTCTTGAAAGAGGTGCTGATCATCTCGTTCATCGCCTGCACGTCCAACTCGGGCGAGAAGTAGTAGGCCGGCTCGCGCAGATCGGCGTCCCCGGCAAGTATCCCGTGCTGGATGGCAAGCTCCAGAAGCGGGGTGCCGGGGAGGATCCTGATCCCTGAGAAGGCGAAGACCACGGTATGCTCCAACTGCTCCAGGTTCCGAAGCCCCTCGGCCACGGTTGCCATGGTTTCGCCGGGGCCGCCGAACATCACGAAATGGGCGCATGGTACCCGCTCGGCGACGCAGGCACGGTTCACCTCCAGCGCGTCCTGAAACTTGAAACCCTTGCCGAGTGCGTGCAGGGTGGCGTCGGTTGCCGCATCTGTGCCGAGTTCGACTGCGTAGAGTCCCGCGCGCTTCATGAGCGCAATCTCCCGCCTGCCGATCCCTTCCGGGCGCAGGTAGCAGCACCAGCGAACGGTGAGCTCGCGCCGGATGATCTCCTCGACCACTTCCAGGTAGTGCCCCTCGCTGTCGTTGAACACCGAGTCGGTGAAGAAGAAGCTGTCCACTCCGTGCTCGCGCTTGATCCGCTCCAGATCGTCCACCACGGCTCGCGCGTCGCGGCAGCGGTAGCGGTCCCCCTCCAGGGTGGGATAGCTGCAGTAAATGCAGCCATGGGGGCAGCCGCGCTTGGTCTGCAGGTTGATCATCCCGCTTTTTTCCAGGTAGAACCGGATCAGATCGTCATGGTAAAGCGGCGCAGCCATTTCGCTCCCTGTAAGGAGCCGCTCGCCGCGCTGAAGCCTGGGCGGCTTGATCCCTTGGGAGAGGTCCCGGATCAGGTCGCATACCAGACGCTCCCCCTCGCCGACTATGCCGTAATCGGCGCCGGTGTACTCGAGAAGCTCCTCCGGCATGATGGAGAACGCGGGGCCGCCCACCACGACCGGCGCCTGAGAGCCTTCCCGGACCAGTTCAACGAGCCGCTTGGCGATGGCCGGATAACCGGTGTCGCTTAAGGAGTCGCAGTTATCCAGATTCCGGATCGACAGGCAGACGAAGTCCGGAGCAAATGCGGCGATCCGCTCCCTGAAGAGCTGCTCCGATTCGCCCGATGCCAGGAAGTCGAACTGATCCAGGACGTGCCCCTCTGCGCCAAGCGCCGCCGAAATGACGGCGAGGCCCAGAGGGTAGACCGGATAAGGCTCCGTCGTCACGTTCGAGGAGACCAGCAGGATCCGTTTCATGGCTCGATCTTGGTCTTGTTGAAGGTGCGCTTCCGGCGCGGGTTGTAGCGGTAGTAGGTCTCGTCTTCCATCTCGCGCTGAATCACCTTCTTGAAGAGATTCCCCATCTTGAGCTGATGGCCCCCACCGGCGTAGAAGGTATCCCAGGCGTAGTGGTACATCTCCTGGAGCTTCTCCGGGGTCATCAGTTTCGGCTGGAACACGACCTTGTCGGCCGAGTAGTTCTTCCAGTCGCTGCTCAAGAGCCTTCCCTCGTTGGCAAGCTGGGTGCGGCAGGGGGAGTGCGGGAACGGGGTCATGATGGTGAATTCCGCCACATCCAGCTCGACCTCCAGCAGGAAGTCGACCAGGCGCTTGATGTAATCCTCGTCCTGCTCATCGGTGCCGAGCAGAATGGTCCCCTCCACTCCGATACCGTGATCCTTCAGGCGCTTGATGCGGTTTCTGATCACGTCCGAGGTGTCGAAAACTGCCTGGTAGACGTACCAGGCGCCGGCGTCGGCGGCGAGCTTCAGAATCTTGTCGTCGTCCATGATCGGGTGGGAGACCCATTTCTTCTTCAGCGGTTCCATAGCGGTGAAGAGGTCGATCAGCCACTGGCGGTCCTGGGCCAGCGAGTTATCTACGATGAACAAGCGGTTATTGCGGATCGCCTCCATCTCCTCGATCACCTTGTCAATCGGGCGGGGACGGAAGCTCTTGCCGCCCAGGAAGCCGGTGCAGCAGGGGAAACAATCGAACTTGCAGCCGCGTGAGGCGTGCACCAGGTCGAGCATCTGTACGCCGCGGTAATTGTAGAGCTCCCGGTTCAGGATCTCCCGGCGTGCGGTGCCGATCAGCTCCTCATTGGGCGGGTTGCCCATGTAGTTGTAGAGCTTTTTCATCTTGCCGGCCTTGAAATCGTCCAGCACACCGGCAAAGCGTCCCTCCGCCTCGCCCAGGAACACCGAGTCCGCGTGCAGGGCAACCTCCTCCGCATGCAGCATGGTAGCGATGCCGCCGAAGATGACCGGAAGGCCGCGTTTTCTGTATTCGGCGGCGATCTCGAAGGCGCGCGGCAACTGGCAGGTGAGCATGACCGAGATGCTGACCAGGTCGTAAGTTAGGTCGAAGTTTATCCGCTCCAGGTTCTCGTCGATGAAAGTCAGCTCCACCTCCGGCGGTACGCATGCCGCAAAGACGACCGGGCCGTGCGGGGGGAGGTGGAATTCGGTCTGTCGGTCCAGTTTGGGCCAGCTTGGGTAGATCAGGATCATGTTCATGAGCTTTTTCCTTGGGCCCGCTGAGGAGCCTGTGATTAGCATGTCGCGCCGCCGTTTGCGGCGCTTGGTCAGAGAGGTTATTGCTTCTTTCTCTGTGCAGTAGCTATTAACTATCCTCCCGCCGGCGGGGGAGGGTTTGCTTCTAAACTCCCCCCTTTGACAAAGGGGGGAGGGGGGGATTTGCCTTTAGCTTGACTGTAAAGAGTCAAAATCAAATCCCCCTAAATCCCCCTTTGTTAAAGGGGGACTTTTAGTCAAAGGCGACTCCCATAATCAGGAGGCTTATCGCTTTGCCAGAGCGATCTGAACCAGCTCGACCAGACTTCCTACGGCGGAGCCGTTGAAAAGCACGCCGCCGTCATCGGCGAGCGTTACGGTGCCGTAGCTGTTGTCGGCTCCATCGCTGGCAGACAGCACCAGGAACGCCGCCCCCGGCAATAGCGTCACGCTGCCTGCATACTGCTCCGGAACCGCAAGATCGCAAATCCCCGCGAGCATGGTCTCGGCTTCGCCCATGGCCAGATCTTCCAACGCAACCCTCAGCGCGTCGACTCCTTCCCGCTCCTCGTTGATGGCGACGGAGGATCCGGTAAGACCGAACTGGATGGCTGCGTCGCCCAGAAAGCAGTTGGCGAGCGTGTAGGCAAAAAGGTTGGGACTGGCGAGCCCGCCTCCCTGCAGTAGCACGGTCTGATGGTAATCAAGGTCGGTCGCGAGGCAGCCGAGCTTGGTGGCGGCGACTACGCCGATGGCCCGCTTGGCGCTCCACGCCTCCAGTCCCGCGTCACGCAGGGCAAAGGCGACGGCGGCAAGCCCGATCTTGGAATAGTCGGACATGCGGCCAAAGCGCTGGTTCGGCTCGGGGAAAACGTCCTTGCGTGTGAGGGGTGGCAGCGGCAGATCACAGAAGACGCAAGCGTTCCCCTGCCTCCCCCAACCAAAGCCCGCGCCGGTGACCCATCCGATGCCGATGACAGATGCCCCCATCAATCTTCCCCCCGCTTGAGAATCAGCGCGGCATTGACCCCGCCGAAACCTGAATTGGTGCTCAACAGATAGGAACCCTGGATCGGTTGGGCGTTACGGTTCAGAAAGCCTGCTCCGGCTTCTTCCGGCTCCAGCATGCCGACCGTGCCAGGGAGAACTCTCTGCTCCAGGCACTTGAGCCCGAGTGCGATCTCGATACCGCCGGCAGCACCCAGAGTGTGGCCGATGGATCCCTTGATCGAGTTCATCGGAAGCGAACGCTCTCCGAACAGGGCGCGGAAGGCGGTCAGTTCCATCTGATCGTTGTAAGGGGTCGCTGTGCCGTGTGCGCTGATGGCGGCGATGCTCTCGGGGCCGATGGCTCCCCTCTTCAGCGCCTGGCGCACCGACTGGATCAGACCACAGCCGTCGCGTGCAGGTGCGGTGATGTGGGTGGCGTCGTTTGCTGCACCCCAGCCGGCGATAAGCCCCAGCTCCGGTCGACCTTCGCGGCGCGCCCGCTCGCGGCTCATGATAAGAAGGGCGGCGCCCCCCTCACCGAGAGTGAGGCCGTTCCGGTTGCGGTCGAAGGGGCGGCAGAGCTCCGGAGAGAGGGCCTGCAGTGCCGAGAAGCCGGAGAAGACGAACTCGCTCACCAGGTCCATGCAGACCACCAGGACCGCCTCGCTTCGTCCTGCGGCGATCAGGGAGGCGGCGCGCGCCACGGCTATGGTCGAGGAGGCGCAGGCGGCGTTGATGTTGATTCCCGGGGAGGCGAGGCCGAACCTGTTGGAGATCCAGGCCAGTGTGGCGGCCATTGGCACTTGTGCCGGGTCGCCGGCATTTCCGCCGTTGAGAGCTTCCATGACATCGACGCACCCCTTGGTGCTCGCCGTGAGCAGGGCGGCGTCGGCTGGGACCGGTCCGAAATTGTCGAACAGGCGCTCCAGGAGCGGGTAGATGCCGGAGCGGCCGTCTTTGCAGTCGAGCCCGGCGATCCAGGAGGCGTTGGCCGACAGGTAGCGGCCGGTGGCAAAGCGCTCCAGCGGGCGTATCGCGCTCTCGCCCGCCAGCACCCCGCGCCACAGGCTTTCCAGGTCGGGACCCAGGCCCGTTACCGCCTGCGCTGCGCTGATGCAGACCTCTCTCATCGGTTGGTTCGTTCTTTCAGCATTATCACCACTCATCAAAGCTCTTCCTGTTTTTGGGACTTACATGCTGCAGCCAGCTCTCCCCCCTTTGAAAAAGGGGGGTCGGGGGGGATTTGCCTTTAGAGGGGGCAATCCCTTTATGAGGTCAAAATCAAATCCCCCTAAATCCCCCTTTGCCAAAGGGGGACTATAACCTAAGCCGACAACTCTCCCGCTTCCCAGCGCTCCATGAATTCGCGCACGAAGGGCGGGGGGATCAGCATGATGTTGTGCTCGGGATCGAGCATCATCTGCACGGTGTAGCCGGTGGTGGTAACCTCGCCTGCCTGGTTCCGGACGATGAACTCGAAGTTCAGGCGCGCGGCCGGGCTCCAGTGCAGTATCCCCTCGATGGTGAATGGGTCCGGGAAACGCAGGGGACGGAAGTAGTCTACGTGCATCTTCTTGATCGGCGTAAGAATGCCGCGCTCGTAGCAGTCGAGATAGCCGATGCCGTACTTGGCCCCGAAGGCGACGCGGGCGTCCTCGAAAAAGCTCGGATAGCGCCCGTGCCAGACGATGTTGAGCGGGTCAACTTCCTCGAAACGGACCTGACGCTCGACAATTACCCGAAGCGGCGCCGGTGCACCTTGCTGGGCCGGGAAATAGGGTCGGGTCACGGTAGCTCCTCGGCGCAGGCCAGCTCGATCAGCAGGCTCGCGGTGGTAATTCCCTCAACACTCAACTGTGCGTCATAAAGGGGCTTTCCCCTCACGGTGCGCGGACGGCAGCGGACCAGTAGCTCCTGGTTGGGGCGCACCGGGGTGAGGAACTTGGCGTCTTCGACGCCTACCAGGCGCTGGCGGCAGCCGAGCTGCTCGCCTGCCAGGTGGATCACGGTCATGAGCTCCACGATTGCCGGGAGGATCGGATGCCCGGGGAAATGTCCGGCAAACCCGGAAAAACCCTCCGGGAAAAGATAGCGCCCCTGGAAGCTTCCGTTTTCGTCTCTAATTAACGCGCCAAGCGAGGCCGCTGCTATCTCCTGCTGCACTTTATTCATCGGTCTTTTCCACGCTTTCAATCCATAGGGTCAGACGGTAGCCCGCCTGGTCGTCGTCCAGCACGATGCCGCCGGGGAAGAGAATCCCCTCTTGTTGCTGGTACTGGTAATAGCGGACCCGCCAGGAGCAGGCTGTGCCACTGCAGCTTTTTTCCAGAAGCTGGGCTTCGGCTCCCCCGAAGAGGAAGCTGAGCTTGGCGTCGGCGCTCCCCCGACTGAGCAGGTAGCTGGTCGGGGTGAGGGTCAGCGCGTCGTTCGCTGCAGGGACCGGCTCCAGAAAGATCCTGCGCACCGAGAGCGCCACGGCGTCGCTGAAGCCGGGGTAGCGCCCCAGGTCAGGGATCACGAAGTTGGTCACGCTCGTGCTCCGGTCCACGGAGATGTCGTACAGCTTCACCCCCATCTCGTTCATGCCGACCAGCCTTGCGCTTCCGGCAGCCCGGTCCAGCTTCATGATGCCGGCGATCGGGACGCGCATCCCTTTCAATTCGAAGAGGGCGGACTGGCGGATCAGCAGGCTGCCCCCCCCCGAACTCCACTGTTGAGCGGTCAGCTCGGCGGCTGTTCTGGGCGGCACCGGGGTCATTTTGTTGGGCGCGAAGGGGACCGTGGCGCAGGCGCTGAGGGCAAACAGCAAAGTTGCAATGAGCAGACGGGCCGGACGGTTCATTTAATCTCCCTTTTGCAAAGAGCTGGAATCACCAGCAGTGCCGCGGGTATGCCGGCGCCGACCCCGAGCAGGACCGTGACGCCGATCGACTGCATGGAAGGGTGGCGCGCCAAAGCCAGGGCGCCCAGGCCTGCCAGCGTAGTGAGTCCGGAAACCAGCACCGACCGGCTGGCGGCAGGATCGGATTCCCCGGTGAGCCTGCAGACCATGAAGATCCCGTAGTCCACGCAGATGCCGATCACCAGTATGGTGGCGGCAATATTGAAGATGTTGAATTCCAGGCCGAGCATCCCCATGATGCCGAACATGCAGATCAGCCCAGTGGCGACCGGCACCAGCACCAGCATGATGCGCGAGGGCTTTCTGAAAAGGGCGACGACCAGAACCAGCACCAGCAGCGAGGTGATGGTCATATAGCGGCTGAAGTCGCGGATGATGGCGTCCCCCATGCTGTCCCCGAAGCGGGTCTGCGACACGAGGCGCACCCCCGGCAGACTCTTGAGCTCCTCGGAGAGGGCCGCCACGAGCTGCGGGGTGTCCGGCACCAGGGTCAGCACGCGCACAACTCCGGGAGACTGTACTATCAGCGAGTCGACCAGTTCCGCCAGCCCCGCCTCTTTGAGCCCTTCGATGCTGGCGGCAGGAGGAGGTGCGGTCAGGGTTGAGAGAAACGGTGCGAAGGCGTCACCGGAGAATCCCAAGGCATCCCCTTCACGCGACAGGTCGCCGGCTAGACGCTGCGCCCGGCCGTCGCTCCAGAACGCGGTCCAGCGCTCCCGGTTCTCCTTTTGTTTTTGCTCGCTGGGGAGAAGCGGCGCCAGGCTTACCAGCTCCCCTGCCGGGACCCGGTCCGAGATGCGCGCAAAGAGGCGATCGTTCAGCCGGAGCGCGCTTTCCAGGTCCTTTCCCTGGGAGAAGATCAGCGCCTTGCCGCGCATGTCTCCCCAGGTCCTGGTCAATTCCTCTTCCGCCTGGAGCAGCTCCGGAGTGACCATGCTGACCGCCCGCAGGTCTCCGTTGAAGCGGACCTTGGTCGCCTGCCAGCTGCAAAGTCCCAGAATGACCAGCCAGACTCCAAGCACCGCGCGGTGCGGCAGTTGCCAGCCCAGGTCAAGCGTTCCTACCGGAAGCTTCCCCTCGGGCGCGGGCTTGACCAGGTGGGGCAGCACGATGAGCGAGATGAGTACCGCAGCCACAATGCCGATCATGCTGTAGAGGGCGAGCTGGCGCTGTCCCGGGAGGCTCGACATCAGCATCACGGCAAAGGAGATCATGGTTGCCGCCGCCCCGAAAAGCACCGGGCGCGCCACCTCGCCGGTAATGGTGGCGGGATCTTTGCCACCCTGCCGGCAGTAGAAGTAGATCAGCATGGCGTATTCGTCGGCCATCCCCAAAAGCACCCCGCCAAAGCCGAGCGTCACGGCGAAGATATTCCCCTGGGAAGCCGCGATGGCTCCCGAGGCGATCATCAGGATCGAGGAAGGAATCAGGAATACCCAGAAGGCGCTCAGGCTTCTCAAAAAAATAAGGTAGATGGCGAGTATCGCGACCCCGCTCAGGGTCAGTACCACCCAGAGGTCGCGCTTGATGGTTTCCGAATTGGCCAGGGTATAGCGGTGACCGCTTACCACGGAGGCGCTCATGCCAGCCGGGACGCTCGCTGCCACCGCCCGGTCGATACGGGCCATCAGGTCCCTGGAGGCAGCCGAATCGGTCATGGCGGCCGAGCTCTCCACCACGATCAGTGCACTCTTGCCGTCCTCCGAGATGAAATGGTTGTCCACCAGGCGCATGTTCGGGATCAGATTCAGGAAACGCATCTTCTCCAGTCCGAGGGCGGAGAAGGAGAGCGGGTCGTCCTGGATGCTCCCTTTAATGGCCCACCCCTCCGGGGAGAGGAGCCGCTCGTAGCTTTGGCGCAGCCGGCTTTGCACCTCGGGACCGGTGCTGGCCGCCTCAAGCTTGGTGAGGTCCTCGCTGGTGACCAGGTTTGGCAGCCTGGTCCCCAGCCAGCCGAACAACCCGCCGGACATATCTGCGGGGCCGGTAGTCACCTTGCCGGCGCCCGCATCGGTGAGTGCCTGCGCCAGACGGTCGGTGGCCGCAGTGAGCTTCGCGGTATCCTCAGCCCCCTCCGACTTCAGCGTGATCACGATGTTGCGGGTGAAGGGGGCCAGCTGCATCAGGCGGAAGTCCAGGTCCACGTTCGAGCCGTCGTCCGGCAGCATGGCGACGATATCTTCCTGGATGGTCGCCCGGGACGCGGCGAAGCAGGCCAGGCCTATCACCAGCAGGGTCACCGCGTAAAGCGGCTTGCGGTGCCGGCTGAGATAGCGGTAAAGCCTCTCGAAAACCGTGAAGCAGGGGGCGGGCATCTAGAAGAGCTCCGCCTGCAGCGGCTTGTTCACCTGGGTGTTGAGGAACTTGATCCGGGTGAAGTCGCCGTCTTTCTCGTGCACCTCGACGCTCTTGACGTACCTGCCGTCGGCGCTGAAGCTGATCAGCAGATGGTTCAGGAAGCCGGCGGTCGCGCCGGAGCGCGGCTCCAGCCGGAGTGCGGCAGGCGCCTCGTCCAGCACCGTAATGCGGTACTCGCGTTTGAGCCAGGTGAAGTCGGCCCGGGCCCAGGCGAAGAGCTGGTCCGAAACGAGCTTCATCACCGGCTCCTGGCTGATCTGGAAGTTCTCGCTGCGGCCGGTCCTCTGGTGCCAGCGCCGCCCCTTTTCGCCCTTCAGGACGAAGCCGGAGGCGACCGGAGCGGTCAGTTCCCAGCGCAGCCGGTCCGGCTTGCCAAAATAGAAGCGCCCCTTGGAACTCATCACGGTCTTGAACATGCTGAGATGCTTTTCCTGGACGAAATCGCTGGAGAGCGTAGTGACGCCGCCGGCGCTCCGTTCCAATGAGCTGAACAGCGCCGCCTGGTTGGCGGCGGGCGTTTCAGCGCTGGCAGCGCCGGGTGCTGCGGCCAGTAGGACGCAGGCTATCATGAGCCGTAAGCCTCTTGTCATGCGTGACCCCCTGCTGCCTGATTCACGATCCAGAGCTTGATAGTTCCTTTGGCGATAATTTCTCCCTCGCGTTCGATCTCTCCGTCTGCGACGGCGAATCCCTCAAAGGTGCCGACCGTATTGATCCGCACCAGGAGCCGCTCTCCCGCACGCGCCCGGCCGGTGACCTGGAATTTTCGCACCCCTACCAGGTACCCTTCCGAGATTTCGTTGTCGTGCAAAAGGTCGTCGTACCCTCTGACCACGGCGTAGGACTGTGCCATCAGTTCGACCAGGGCCGTCTGGTCCAGCGTTCCGTCAGCCCCCACCAGGATGCAGTCGGCGCCGGGAACGGCCTCGATCTCGGCGCTGGTGCCGGCCCAGGATAGCAGGGTATCCACCAGCCGCATCGGGAGGCGATGGGGGATGAAGGTTTCTGCCGGCATCGGCAATGTCAGATCTATTTTCATTAGGACTTGTCCTGTTGCTTTAGGGAACGGTTTAACTAGCGCCAGTAGACCGGCAGATCGTCGAATATCTGGCTGGAGAACAGGATCTTCCTGAACTTCACCAGGTCGTTGTGGAAGATCCGCTTGTTGTCGTAAACCTCGAAGTCAGCGTTGAGGATCTCGTAGATGCGTCCGGTCCCGGTGCCGAGCCGGTCCGCGTTCCTGAAGGAGAGCGCCTGCAGGTCGGCCAGGACTTCCAGCGTCACCACGTGCTTTGCGTTACTGACCGACTTGAATGCCTTTCTGGCGGCCACCGTCCCCATGCTGACCACGTCCTGGTTGGAGGCGTTGCAGGAGATGGAATTGGTGCTGACCGGGTTGGCGAGCTGGCGGTTTTCCGCGGTGGTCGAGGTGGCCAGGTACTGCGCCCCCATGAATCCCATAGTGAGGCCGAGGGTACCGGGGATCAGGAACTCGGGGAGACCTTCGTTCAGATTCCGGTCCAGGAACTTGTTGATGCGGCGCTCCGACAGGGTGCAGAGCGTCGCGATCGCCATGCAGAGCGAATCCATGGCGAAGCCGATGCTCTGGCCGTGAAAATTGCCGCCGTGGATGATCTTCTTCTTCTCCGGGATGATGATCGGGTTGTCGTTGGAGGAGTTCGCCTCGGTCTCCACCACCCTGGTCGCCGCCTCGATCGCCTCCAGCACCGGCGCCAGGATCTGCGGGGTGCAGCGGATCGAGTAGACGTCCTGCACGTTGATGCTGGTCTCGTAGACCGGCCCTTCGGTCTGGTGCCCGCGGATCTGCTCGTGCATATCCTTTCTGAGCGTGATGTTGCCGGAGCCGGCGTAGAGGTTTCTGACCGTCTCGGCCACCTTGAGCTGACCCGGGTGCGGCTTCACCAGGTGCAGGTCCTCGTCGAAGGCATCGTCGATGCCGCCGAAGATCTCCAGGGCAAAGGCGCCGGTGACGCAGCTCACCCTGAGGAGCTTCTTGGCGCCGAACAGGGCGAAGGCGGCGAGCGCGGTCATGGCGCTGGTGCCGTTCATGAGGGCGATTCCCTCTTTGAAGCTCAGCGTGATCGGCGTGATGCCGAGCTCGCTGAAGAGTTCCGCCGTGTCGTGCAGCTCGTCGCGGTAGTACGATTTACCCTCGCCGATGATGGTGAGGGAGAGGTGCGCCAGGTGGATCAGATCGCCTGAGGCCCCGACGCTGCCGCATTCCGGGATGTAGGGTGCGATGCCGCGGTTCACCATGTCTTTCATGAATTCGAGCAGTTCGATGCGCACGCCGGAGTAACCTTTGACCAGCGTGTTCAGGCGCACCGCCATGATGGCCACCGAGACGTAAGGCTTCAGGGGATCGCCCAGGCCGGCGGCGTGGCTTCTGATCAGGTTGACCTGGAGCGCTTCGATCTCCGTGTCCTCGATGATCTTGTTGCACATCGGTCCGAACGAGGTGTTGACCCCGTAGATGATGCGCCGGGCGGCGACCTCCTCCTCGAGGAAGGCGCGGCTGGCGCGGCAACGGCGGAGCGCTTCCGGGTCGAGTGCCACCTGCTTGTCGCCTACGCCGATGGCGACGATATCTTCCACTGTGAGATCACTGCCGTTTAAAACTATGATGGGACGTTCGGACATTAGTAGTTTTCCTTTTTCTGGTGCAGCTTTGGGTGAATCGTTCTTGTAGGATGCGGTGAGGAACGAACCGCATCGTCGAAATCCATGGGAGCCATGATGCGGTTCACTTCGTTCACCGGCATCCTACCCCCCCCTCCCTTGATGGGAGGGGCTGGGGGAGGGTGAGCTTCTGACTTCAGAGGCAAATCCCCCCCCACCCCCCTTTGTCAAAGGGGGGAGCTTAACTTCAAAGGCGGAGCCTAAGGTCAAAGGCCGGGAATGGTGCCCCGGTGGTCGAAGAAGGTCACCGGCTTTCTTTTGTCTTCGCGCAGGGTCATCCTGACAATCTCCTCGGGGCTCACGATCTGCACTTCGGGCTTGACCCGGATGGCGCAGGCGATCCTGTCGGCAATGGCGTCCGCGCTCAGCGAGGAGTCGCTGCTCCCGACCACCACCTTGATCAGGTCGGAGAGGGCGAACTCTGCGTGCGCCTCTATGTAGTGACCGCGAATCCCGGGTATCGCCTGCAAGACGGCGCTGATTGCCGGGGGATAGACGGTGGTGCCGCGCACCTTGAGCATCTGGGATTTCCGCCCCAGTATCGGCCCCAGCCTCGGGGTGTTTCTGCCGCAGGGGCAGGGCTCGCTGTGCAGCGTGGCGATATCGCCGGTGCGAAAGCGAAGTAGCGGCATCCCGGTGATGCCAAGCGGCGTGGCGACGATTTCGCCAAAAGAGCCGGCTGCAACCGGCATCCCCTCCTCGTCGACGATCTCCAGGGCCATCAGGTCCGGGTGCAGATGCCCCCCCAGCCCCTCGGCGCAGTCGGTGAAGGAGGTCGCCATTTCAGTGCTGGCATAGGTGCCGAAGAGCCGGCAGCCCCAGGCATTCTGCAGGCGCTCGCCCAAAGGCGACAAAGTGAGATCCTGTTTGCGGATCGGTTCGCCAATGCAGACCAGCCTGGTGATCCCTAAAGCCCTCGGGTCGATCCCTTCCTGCTGCAATCTTTCCCCGACGGCGAGGATCAGTGACGGGACCCCGACGATGGCGCTCGGGCGGCAGTTCTTGATCAGTTCGGCCAGGAGCCCGGCGCTGCTGGAGCCGCCCCGAATTACCGTGGCGCCGATCCGGGTCAGCCCGAGAAAATAGGCGAGCCCCGCCATGAAACATCGGTCCACGGCTGCGGCGACCAGCACGCGGTCGTCCCGGGTGAATCCGGCGCCGCGAAAGGAGATTTCCTCATTATAGGCCAGCCGGTCCAGGTCGGCGGCGCTCTGCAGCATGGCGACCGGTTTTCCGGTAGTCCCAGAGGTGAGGCAGAGATCGACGCTCTCCCGCTCGCCCAGCGCGAGAAACTCGGCGTGGCGGCTCTCCAAATCGCTCTTCCCGGTGCAGGGAAGCTTTGCCAGATCGCTTACCCGCTGCAGATCGTCCGGCACGAGCCCCAGCCGGTCGAACATGTTCCGGTAAAAGGGGGAGCGGGCTGCGCAAAAGCGGACATGGCGGCGCAGCAGCTCGTCCTGGCGCGCCGCGATCAGCTCGACCGAGGCGCGGGCCAGTTCGGCTCCCTTTCGGGCGTCCCACTGCACCTTTTTGGCGACTTCTTCCAGCTGGGTGCTTTCCGCTAGCATGACTCTCCCTGCATTTCTTTCACGGCCCGGGCGATTTGGCCATGGATGGCGTCGCGCATCGCCAGGTGACCGGTGCGACCCTGGAAGTCGGCCGGATCGACCGGCGGCAGAGCCTTGAGCCGCACCCGGGTCGGGTGCAGGAAGGATTGGCCGGGCGGCAGCATGGTGTCGGTTCCGGTAATGCAAAGCGGAACGATCGGCACCCCGGTCTCTTTGGAGAGGCGAAAGGCTCCGGAGTAGAAGGGCTGCAGCTCACCTGTCCTGCTGCGGTGACCTTCGGGGAAGAAGAGTACTGCGCCGTTCAGCGCGAAACTCTCCTGGCAGGTGCTGACCACCTGCTCCCATGGCGTGTTTTCCACGTCCAGGTAGCGGGCCAGTCTCATGAACAGGGTGTACCAGTACATCTTGAAGGGCCAGGCCCCGACTGCGAAGATCATGTCGTGGAAAGGAAGCGCCGCCATGAAGTAGCTGTCGAAAAACGAGAGATGGTTCACCACCATGATGCAGGGGAGCTGGATCCGGTCCAGTTGCTCGCCCCGGAAACGGACCATGGGCGATACGATGACCAGGACTCCGTAGCCGTGGATCTTGATCAGGTGCCTGACGATCCGGCCCCAATCCCACCTGGTGCAAAGCTTCCAGATAATAAGACAAAGGGGAGACAGGAGGATTCCTGCAATGATCCACAAGGTCATCAGGGGGTAGAACATCAGGTTTAGCAGCAGGCCTTGCAACTTGTTGCGGGTTCCGGTCAGTGCCTGGCGTCGGTGCGTGCGGGTGCTCTTTTTCACGAGAATTACGCGTTCTCCGTCTGGCGCTTCTTGGCTATGACGAAGTTGTGGATGTCGCCCAGGGTGACGATCTTACGGATCGCCTCCTCTTCGCGGATCTTCATGCCGAAGGCGGTTTCCAGCACTATGACCAGGTCGACCACATCCAGGCTGTCCAGTCCCATATCCTGAAAAAGAGTAGTTTCGGGAGTCATCTCCTCGATATCGAACTCGAACTCCTCCGCAAGTGATCTGTTGATCTGCTCTACGATCTGCTGGTCTGTCATTACTTGTATCTCCTTAAAATTATGGATGAATTGACGCCACCCAAGGCAAAGTTGTTTTTCAGTATGGTTTCCACGGGGCGCTTCACGATCCCCTGCACGTGGCTCACTCCGGAGCAGCGCGGATCGACATGCTCCAGGTTCAGCGTCGGGATCAGGAGTTCCCGGCGGATCATTTCGACGCAGGCCGCCAGTTCCAGGGTGCCGCTGGCCGCCATGGCATGACCCAGGTGACCTTTGAGGCTGCTGACAGGAGTCTCCGGGCCGAATATCTGGCCGATCGCCTCGCATTCCGCGATGTCTCCCTGTTCGGTCGCCGTGGCGTGGGCGTTCAGGTAATCGACATCTTCAGGCTGCAGCCCGGCATCGTCCAGCGCTTGCCGCATGCAGTTGGCGAGGGAGGCAGCGTTGGGGTTCGCGATGGAGCCTGGGTCCGAGTTGGTGGCAAAGCCTGTGACTTCGCAGAGGATGTCGGCGCCGCGGGCCAGGGCGCAATCGAGCGCTTCCAGGAGCAGGATGCCGCTCCCCTCGCCGCAGACGATGCCGTCCCGGTCCCGGTCGAAGGGACGCGGAGTGCAGGAGGGCGAATCGTTAAAAGCCTTGGATGCGGCGTTCATGATATCGAAGGTCCCGGAGGTGAGCGGGTGGAATTCGTCGGCGCCGCCGCAGAGCATGAGATCCTGCCTTCCCGTGGCGATCATCTCGGCCGCGTAACCTACCGCCTGGCAGCTTGTGGAGCAGGCTGCGGCGGGGGCCAGTATCCGGCCGGTAACGCCCAACACCTGCGCCACGTTGGAGGCGCAGCTGTGATTCATGATGTGGAAAAAGAGCGTGGACTTCATGCGCTCCAGGCTGTTGTCGCTGTTGAAGTCCCGGAAGAACTCCTGCATGGTCTGCGGGCTGCCGGTGGTCGATCCGATCGAGACCCCGAGCCTGCCGGAGCCGAGTTCCGCCTCGCCGACCCCTGCCATGCGGGCCGCATCCTGGCAGGCCAGGGTGGCATAGACCGACATGTTGGACATGGAGCGCCGGTGCTTCCTGGGGATTTCCATGGGATCCACCCCGGTTGCCAGCGCGGCCACCCGGGTCCTCATTCCGACGATTTCCGCCAGTGCCGGGACCTGCACTACGCCGCTTCTGGCTTCCAGTAGCCCCGCCATCAGGCTCTCGACGCCGCGGCCGAAGGGGGAGATGGCCCCCATTCCCGTTATGACTACTCTTTTCAGCAACATGCCTTCAGTTCCTCTCTAATCTGCTCGTGTCCAAGGACGGCTCCGCAGGCCATAAGCCCGGAGAGCGCAGCGCCCATGACACCGGGGGCGACCAGCGCCTGTCCCGCCAGGTAGAGCCTTTTCAGTTTGGTAGCGGGCAGCGGGTTGTGTTGGCCGATTCTGTGTTTTACGCCGTAGAGGCCGCCCGCGTGCGAGTCGCAGAAGTGCCGCACGGTAAGCGGCGTGGATGCCTCGATGCTGTCGATGCTCTGGGCCAGATCGGGGCATAACCTCTCGAGCTGGCGCCGCATCCGGTCCAGTGCCTGTTCTTTGAACTGCCGGTATTCAACCGGTCGCTTGCCGAAGCTGGAGTCGGCGAAGCAGGCGGTCTCGGAGAAGTTGGCAGGGAAGATCCCGATGAATCCGCTTGGGATCACTTCTCCCCTGCGGTAGGCGCCGCTCAGGTAGATCGGGGCGTCGCCGACCGGTCGCCTGCCGATCTCATGGATGGAGCCGACGTCGGGAAGCAGGAATCGGTTCGCCCCGGCCAGCGAGGGGAGTGGGGTAGCGCTGACCGCGAAGCTTAAAAAGGCGGAAACCGTTTCCTCCAGCGCCGCGAGTCGCCTGCGATAGGTGGGGCGAAAGGTCGCCTCCGGGACCAGATCCAGAAGCCGCCGCGGGTGCAGCGTCGCAATGCAGCCGCGCCCTGCCATGCTCTCGCCGCCGGCAAGCTGCACCCCGGAAAACGTCCCGTCGGAGCTGGCGGTTATGCCGGTTACCTCGCTGCCGCAGATCACCTCAATCCCGAGCTGCTTCATCCTGGCGTCGCACGCCTCAGCCAGGCTTAAGCCGCCGCCGCGGATGCCGCGCGCCGAGTGATAGTAGTTGCCGACGATGACCGCGTGCTGGGCAAAGGGGACCTGGTCGCTCGGCACACCATACAAAAGGGTATGCATCGAAAGCAAGCTTTTTAGCAGCGGGTCCCGGGTCAAAAGGTCGAGGGTTTCTTTGAGCGTCGGACCGAACACCATCTGCATCATGGCATCGGAATCCATGGGCGCATCGAGGTTCTGGTAGGGCATGGCGGCGCAGATGGAACTGATCCGGGCAAGGTAGCTCTCGATGGCCTGGCGCTCCCTGGGGAAAGCCGCCACCAGCTCGTCTTTGATGCGGTCCAGGCCGGTCGGGAAGCGGAATTCGAAGTTCTCAGCCTGGCATTGGAAGATGTCGAAGCCGTTCTCGTCGAAGGGGAAGCTCGTTATGGCGTCGGATAGCCCGAGGTAGCGGAAGAAGGTATCCAGCGGACCGCCGGCGCCCAGCCCCCCCGCGTAATGGAAGCCGGTGTCGAAATGCACCCCCTGGCGCGAGAAGCCACGCAAAAGCGGCGCCGTCCGCTCCGCTTTTTCCAGGAGCACCACGCGATGACCCTTCTGGGCCAGCGTGATGGCAGAGGTGATTCCGGAGATGCCGGCCCCGATTACGACGAAGTCGTAGCTCATCCGGCGAACCTCAATACCAGGCAGGAGTTGGTGCCGCCAAAGCCCGCGGAGTTGCAAAGGACATGCTCCGGAGCGCGGTCCACGCGCTGGGTGGCGATGTTCAGATGCGCCGAGAATTCGTCGGGTTCGCTGAAATTGGCGTTGGGCGCGATAAAGCCGAGCTTTGCCATGATGGTGGCGTAGACCACCTGGGAGGCGCCGGACATCCAGAGTTCATGGCCGGTCATCGATTTGAGGGAGGAGACCAGCGGCGTCTTGGGGCCGAACACTGCGGAGATGTTGCGTGCCTCGGCGGCGTCGCCAGCCGGGGTCGAGGTGGCGTGGGCGCAGATGTAGTCGATATCGAGTTCTTTGATGCCGGCCAGGGCAATCGACTTGCGCATGGCTCGCTGCAGCCCTTCGGCGCTCGGTACCGAGATGTGGCTGCCGTCGGAGGAGAAGGCGTATCCGGCAACCTCTCCCAGTATGGTGGCGCCGCGGGCCTGGGCCAGGTCGTAGCGCTCCAGCACCATGGCGGCGGCTCCGCCGCTTGGCACCAGCCCGTCACGGCCTGCGTCAAAGGGGCGCGAGGCGCGGGTGGGGTCGTCGAGGCGGGTCGAGAAAGCGCCCAGCGCGTCGAAGCTGCACATCGACTGCCAGTTGAGCTCCTGGGCTCCGCCGCAGATCACCCTTTCCTGGCGGCCGAAGGCGATCAGGTCTGCGGCCTGTCCCACCGCGTGGCCGCCGCTGGAGCAGGCCGAGCTGATGGTCCAGCAGGCGCCCCCCGTCTTGAAGAGGGTGTTCAGGTTCATGGTGATGCAGGAGGTCATGGAGCGAAAGACGTGGCCGCTTCCGATCAGCTTGGTCTCGCCCCGCTCCCTCAAAAGGTCGACCTGCTCGATCGCCGCGATGCAGCTGGAGTCGCAGCCGAAGATGATGCCGGTTTCGGCATTTTGCACCTCTTGGTCGCCAAGCCCGGACATCGAGAGCGCGTCGGCCGCGGCCGCGTGCGCCTGTACGGCGAACTCCGGCATGGTCTTGGTCTGCTTCTTGGAGAGGAGCGCCCTCGGGTCGAAGCCCGAGATGGCACCGGTCAGCGGACTTCTGAAGCCCAGCTTCTGGCGCTCCTCGTCGAAAACGATGCCGGAGCGTCCTTCCCTTAATGCGGCTCCTACACTCTCTATGGTATTGCCCAGACAGGAAACGATGCCTATTCCGGTAATTGCGACTCTATGCACGGTACCTCACAGCTATATTTCTATATCTTATTGATGCGGGTCTTAGGGATGTTCAGTAACTCTTTCCTCTGACGTAGGGGCGACCCTTGTGTTCGCCCGGGTCCAGCGAGATTCCGAGGCGAATGGCGAGCAACAAATCTGGGCGAACACAAGGTTCGCCCCTACAGAGCCAGCAATCTGGGGGAGGGTGACCCCCCGCCACAGGCAACCCCCTGCTACATATAAGCGCCGCCGTTCACCGAGATCACCTGTCCGGTGATGTAGGATGCCCTGTCCGAGCAAAGGAAGGCAACCACCTCCGCGACCTCCTCGGCTTTGCCGACCCGGCCCATCGGTATCATCGGCAGGATCCGCTCCATCGGCAGTCCCTCGATCATCTCGGTCGCTATGAAACCGGGAGAGACGGCGTTCACCAGAATCTTGCGCTTGGCGGTCTCGGCGGCAAGCGACTTGGTCGCTCCGATCAGTCCCGCCTTTGCCGCGGAATAGTTCACCTGTCCGGGAACTCCGCTCTCGCCGGAGGTGGAGGCGATGTTGATGATCCTCCCCGCCCTTTTCTTGAGCATGCCGACCAGCACCAGCTTGGTCACCAGGAAGAAGCCGTCCAGATGGACCGAAAGCACGTCCTTCCACTCTTGCTCCCCCATCCAGACCATCAGGGTGTCTTTGGCAAAACCTGCGTTATTCACCAGCACATGCGGGGAGTCGTTGTCGAGCAGCGGGGTGAGCGCGTTTTTGACTGCCGCGGAATCGGCGACATCGAAGCTTAACAGTTTGCAGCTGCGCCCTAGCGCCTCAACCCGGGCGGCCACGGCCGCCGCCGCCGCATGGTCGCTGCGGTAGTTCAGCCAGATGTCGAAGCCGTCACGTGCCAGGGTCAGCGCTATGGCAGCTCCAATCCCCTTGCTTGCCCCGGTCACTAAGGCAATTTTATTTTCTTCCATGGCGGCAGCTCCTTGCTTGGGCATAATTTACTCATCCTTATAGAAGCTGTTAATGTAGAAAGAGAATATATGTATTAGTGTACAAGGATTCTCTCTCTTGGGCAACCCCTAAGGTTTATATCTACCTGTTGTTAGGCCCGACCGCCTCGCTTTGCCATTGGTGCATTAAATCTTATTTGAGTAGGCAAAGCTTGAGACAGTCGGCAAATTGGCTGCTGTCAGATAGCGTGGAACATTGGCCCTGCTTAAAGTAAAGGCTTGCAATGCTGTGACAGTGATGATAGTTTATTAAGTAACCTGTTAACATGATAGCAGTGTAATTATTAGTCGTGCTGGTTAACTCTGATTGCTTGAGCTGCGCCTATGAGCATCTTACCGGGTCTTATGCCGGAAAGATGACACAGAAGCCTGCCGTTAATGCTGCAATGCAAATGGAGCAGCACCCCTAAGTCCGCCAAGTTTCCTGCCGGCTGCAGCGGCTGCCGGTGATCGTTTGTCTGTCGGGACTTTGGCTAGGAGGCACCATGAGCAACCCAGAAATCTTGCTGGTCGAAGATAACCGCAACTGCGAAGAGCTCGCCTTGCGGGCTCTGAGGAAGGCGGGGTACAGCAATGTCATGGTGGCGCGCGATGGGGTTGAGGCGGTCGGGATGCTGCTCGGGGAGGATTGCGGGGAGCCCGCACTCCATGACAGGCCTACCTTGGTGCTTTTGGACATGAAGCTCCCCAAGCTCGACGGGGTCGGGGTATTGCAAAGAATTCGCAGCGATGAGCGTACCCGGCAGCTCAAGGTTTTTGCGCTCTCATCCTCAGAGGATCCCCGCGAGATCGAGGAGTGTCTGAACCTGGGTGTGCTGGCGGTCCTCACCAAACCACTGAATGCGGAGGCGCTGAAACGCTGGTTGCCGTAACGCCTTGCCTGGGTCTTAACCGCTGCTTGTCGTGGCGCCTTTGGTTTTACCTGCAGCTCTACCTGGAAGCAGGCATAGGAACCTTGAGCGCGTCCTCGATCACGATTTCCAGTTCGGCCAGCGCGACCTCCTTTAATCCCAGTACCTGCGCTTCGGGACTGGCGACGAGCAGCAGCGTCGGCTCGCTGCGGATCCCGATGCCGAGTTTCCTGCAGGTGATGTTGGCCAGCCTGACCATGGCGAGCACGATATTGCTGCGGTCCCAGCGCTCCTCCTCGTGTCCGGCCACCACATCGCAGTAGATCTGGGGCATGTGCCATTGCACCATTAGCAGGTGTCCCTGTTCGACATGCAGGCTCGCTAGCACCTCCTGCAAGATGGCGGGGGTGGCGCTTACTTTCAGCGCTTCCTCCCGACAGACCTGCTCCATCCCTTTTAAGAGAAAAAGCTTCCCGATGTCGTGCAAAAGCCCTGCTAAAAAGGCTTCCTGTGCCTGTGCCCCGAAGCCTGCCTTTTGGGCCAGCCACTTGCTCCCGACCGCGCTGCAGAAGGCGTGCTTCCAGAGGGTTTGCATGATGGCGTTGTAGCCGGCGTCGTCCGAGCGGTACAGGTCCTGTTGGGTGGTGAGCATGGCGAGGTTGGCCACCTCTTTGGCGCCCAGCCTGATGATCGCCTCGCGTATGGTGCTCACCTTGCTGAGTCCGGCGTAGAAGGCGGAGTTGGCGGTGCGCAGCACCTGGCTCGCCAGGCCGGGATCGGCATTGATCAGCTGGTGCACCTCCTCGATGCTGAAGTCCGGCCGCAGGAGCACCTGCTGCAGCCTGAGTGCCACGGCGTGAAATACCGGCACGCTCAGGGTGCCCGAGGCGAGTCGCGTTCTTACCACATCGACGATGGAAGTTTGCTCTGTCATATCAATTCCCTTGGCAACAGTTGGCGCTAGCTACCCAGTATCCTTCTCAATTCGTTTAAGGGGCGCGGCAGGCTGATGCGCGGCAGGTCCCGGAGCACCTCCTGGATGGAGACCAGTCCCTTGGCCGCCTTGACCAGGCCGTCCTCGAAGAGCGTCACCATGCCGGAGGTTTCCATGCTGATGCGGCGGATCTCGGATGAAGAGCGGTTCAAAAGGATCGCCTCCTTGACCGCCTCGTTCATGACCAGCAGCTCAAAGATCGCCGTTCTCCCCCGGTAGCCGGTGAAGCGGCACTGCTTGCAGCCGTGCCCGATGCGAAACTCCGCCGCGGTGAGGTCGGCGGCCGAGTAACCCAGCCTGCCGTATTCGGCGGGGGTCGGGACGTAGCTCTCCGCGCAGTCGTTACAGACCAGGCGCAGCAGGCGCTGGGCCACCACGCAGACCACGGTCGAGGAGATCAGGAAGGCCTCGATCTGCATGTTCATCAGGCGCAACAGTCCGCCGATACTGTCCTCGGTGTGAAAAGTGGTGAGTACCTTGTGGCCGGTGAGGGCTGCCTGGATCGCGGTTTCAGCGGAGAAGGGGTCCCGGATCTCGCCCAGCACGATGATGTCCGGGTCCTGGCGCACGATGTGGCGCAGGGTCTCCTCGAAACTGACGCCGATCTTGGCGTTGATGGAGCATTGCGAGACCCCCTCGATGACGAACTCGACCGGGTCCTCCGCCGTAACTATGCTGGTGTTGATGTTGTTCAGGTGGCTCACGCAGCCGTACAGGGTCGAGGTCTTGCCGCTTCCGGTGGGGCCGGTGATGATCATGACGCCGGAGGGGGTCTCCAGAGCCTCGGTCATGAACTGCTCCAGCATGCGCGGCGCCATGCCGATCTGGCGGATGTCCAGGATGGTGTCCTTCTTGCTGAGGAGCCGCAACACGATCTTCTCGCCGAAGATGGTGATGAAGAAGGAGACCCTGAGGTCGAGGTTGAAGCCGTGCAGGCGGCTTTCGTAAAGGATGCGCCCGTCCTGGTGGCGGCGCTTTTCGGCGATGTCCGCCTGCGCCATCACCTTGATGCGCGAGCTCAACTGCGGGGCGATGTCAATCGGCAACTCCAGGTGCGGCATCATGACGCCGTCGTGGCGAAAGCGGACCCGGAGCCGGTCCTTGAGCGGCTCGATGTGGATGTCGCTCGCCCCTTGGGTCATGGCGTCATCGAAGAGCTTGTTGATGATGCCGACCACGGTGCTTTCGTCGGGCGTGCTGAGCCCCTGGTTGCCGGCGCTGTTCTCCGCCTGGGCGATGGCGGCAAGAATGCTCTTCTTGCTTGCGATGGCGGGCCTGAGCGAGCTGCCAAAAAGAGACTCAGCCGCTTCCCTGGATCCCTTTTCCAGCGGGTTGGCGAAGGCAACCGTGGCCGCCCCCTGTTCCAGAGCGAAGGGGACGAACAGGGCGTCGCGAAAGAACTGGAAGGGTGCCTTGGCGAAGAGCTTCCGGTCCAGTTTGCGGAACTCCAGCTCCGCCACGGGAAAGCCGAGCTGGAAGGAGAGCACCTCGATCAGCCTGCGCTCCTCGATGAAGCCGTTCTCGATCAGGATGTCCCCGAGCATCTTGCGCTCGGTCCCCTCCTTTTGCAGGTTGAGGGCGGCCAGGACGTCGCTCTTTCGCAGGTAGCCGAGCTCGACCAGAAAGTCGCCGATGCGGATCGAGAGGCTGTTCTTGCGCAGCGTGCGGACCACCTCCTCCCGGTTGACGAATTCGAGTTCCTGGAGCACATCAATCAGGGTCTTGGACGAGTGGAGTTTGCCATGCACCCGCTGCGCGTAGCTTAGCTGTTCCGCGCTGATCACCCCCTCTTTAACGAGGAGGGCGACGATCTCTCCGCCCGCTGCGGTCGGCTCGGCTGTTTCTGGTGTCGCTCTGTTCATAAGTTCTCTTTTTGCCGGGCAGGGTGCCCTGGATATAGAAAAAGGCCCCCGGATCCTGTGGGGGCCTTAAGCCAATGGAGACGCTGGAAGCAGCCGTTACTGCTCCTTCTTCTCATTTTCCGGGCGGGTCGCTTTAATCTCGATCTCCTCCTTGCCGCTGGAGGCCTTCTTGAAATTTTTGATGCTCTTGCCGATGGCGCCGCCGATTTCCGGGAGCCGGTTGGCACCGAAAACCACCAGCACGATACCTAATATAACGATGAGTTCAGGCATGCCGAATCCAAACATATGCATCCTCCGTCGCGGGGTTCTAAAGTTGCTGCAGTATGGCACTGCGTGAATAAAAAATCAAGCACTTGCAAGGTCGGCAGCTTAAGCATTTAATTATTAAAATATTGCATTTTTTGTAAAACGTTGATATACGCTAAGGTCTGACGCTACCATCTATATGGTGAGGAGAGTTCCAGTGAGCAAGATGATCCTGCTGGTGGAGGACAATCCTGATGACGAGGCACTTACCCTTAGGGCGGTCAAAAGGCATATGCCGCATAAAATCGCGGTGGCCCGCGACGGCGCCGAGGCGCTCGAGTTCCTTTTTGGCAGCGGGCGTCACGCCGGGCGCGATCTCACCATAAACCCGCTTCTCGTGCTGCTCGACCTGAAGCTTCCCAAGGTGAACGGGCTGGAGGTGCTGCGGCGCCTCAGGGAGGACGCCAGAACCCGATCCATCCCGGTCATCGTTTTCACCTCATCCACGGAGGAGCAGGATATTCTGGACAGCTACCGCCTGGGAGCCAACAGCTATGTCCGCAAGCCGGTGGATTACGGGCAATTCTGTGACGATCTGAAGCAGGTGATGACTTACTGGCTCACGGTAAATCAGCTCCCGCCGCAAAGAAGCTGTGCTGTCGTTTGATCTCCTTGTTGCCGGGGCGTCTGCCGTGCTATCATCCCCGCCATGGACAAATTTGAACTGGTAACGGGGTTTGAGGCACGAGGCGACCAGCCGCGCGCGATCGGGGAGCTGACCGAGGGGGTGCTGCGCGGCGACGCACATCAGGTTCTGCTCGGGGTCACCGGCTCCGGCAAGACCTTCACCATGGCGCACGTGATCGCCCTCTGCAACCGCCCCACCCTGGTGCTCGCCCCGAACAAGACGCTGGCAGCCCAGCTTTACGGCGAGTTCAGTGAGCTCTTCCCGAACAACGCAGTAGAGTATTTTGTCTCCTACTACGATTATTACCAGCCCGAAGCCTATCTCCCCGCCTCAGATACCTTCATCGAGAAAGACTCTTCGATAAACGACGAGATCGACAAGTTCCGGCACTCCGCCACCCGAAGCCTGCTGACCCGCCGCGACGTGATCATCGTCGCTTCGGTCTCCTGCATCTACGGCATCGGCTCGCCCGAATCGTACCAGGAGATGCAGATCCGGGTGCGCGAGGGGGACGAGTACGGGCGCGACGAACTGTTAAAGCGGCTGGTGGAGATCCAGTACCAAAGAAACGACGTCGACTTCCACCGCGGCAGCTTTCGGGTGCGCGGCGACACGGTCGAGGTGTTTCCGGCGCACGACGACGAGCGCGCGCTCAGGATCGAGTTCTTCGGCGATACCGTGGACGCCATCTCCCAGATCGATCCGCTGCGGGGCGTGCAGCTGCAAAAGCTCCCCAGGTGCGCCATCTTCCCCGCCTCGCACTACGTGGCGAACCGGGCCACCCTGGAGCGTGCGGTCGAGCAGATCCGCCTCGAACTGGAGGAGCGCATCCGCTACTTCAAATCGCAAAACATGCTGATCGAGGCGCAGCGCATCGAGCAGCGCACCTTCTTCGATATCGAGATGATGGAGGAGATGGGCTTTTGCCAGGGGATCGAGAACTATTCGCGCCACTTCGACGGACGCACGGCGGGCGAGCCTCCTTACACCCTGATCGATTACTTCCCCAACGACTTCCTGTTCATGATCGACGAGTCGCACATCACGGTGCCGCAGGTGGGCGGGATGTATCGGGGCGACCGCAGCCGCAAGGAAACCCTGGTTAACTACGGATTCAGGCTCCCCTCGGCCCTGGACAACCGGCCGCTAACCTTTCAGGAATTCCAGGGGAAGCAAAACCAAACCGTGTATGTCTCCGCTACCCCCGCCGACTACGAGTTGAAGGCGGCAGGGGGCGTGGTGGTCGAGCAGTTGATCCGCCCCACAGGGCTGATCGATCCGGCCATCGAGGTGCGACCGGCTGCGGGACAGGTGGACGATCTCCTCTTCGAGGCGCGCGAAACCACGGCGCGGGGCGAGCGGGTGCTGGTGACGACGCTCACCAAGAGGATGGCGGAGGAGTTGACCGACTACTACCGCGAACTGGGGGTCAGGGTGAAATATCTCCACTCCGACATCGACACCTTTCAGCGCATGCAGATTCTAAGGGATCTACGCTTGGGGGAATTCGACGTCCTGGTCGGGATCAACCTGCTCAGGGAAGGGCTCGACCTCCCCGAGGTTTCTCTGGTAGCGATCCTCGACGCGGACAAGGAGGGGTTTCTCCGCTCGGCCCGCTCCCTGATCCAGACCTGCGGCAGGGCGGCGCGCAACATCTCGGGGCGCGTCCTCATGTACGCGGACCGGGTGACCGGATCGATGCAGGCGGCCATTGACGAGACGGTGCGCCGCAGGGAGTTGCAGACGGCCTACAACGTGGAGCACGGCATTACGCCAGAGAGCGTCAGGAGGGTGATCGGCGCCGGCCTGCAGGCGCCGGAGGAGCGGGATTACGTAACCGTCCCCGTTGCCGGGGACGAGCTGGAAGGTGTTAAGGATCTGGCCAAGACCGTGAAGAGGCTGAAGAAGGAGATGCTGGCAGCGGCCAAGGCGCAGGAGTTCGAAAAGGCTGCCGAGCTGCGGGACCGGATCAAGAGACTCGAAGTGGCAGCCTTGTCGGTCTAGCTGGCGGGGACCTCGGGCTTTCTCCGCCTCCGTCTCCGGCGTTTCTTTTTGTGGGAAGCTTCGGCAGGTTTTTCTCCCACTGCTGCTTCGATGGCCGGCAGGACGTCAGGCTGCTCGGCGGCAAACTTCTGCCACCAGTCGGCAAGCGATCTCTTGGCCGGGTTGAGCCCCTCCATGAAGCGCAGATATTGCAGCGCATCCGGGAATGACCCCCTTATTACCACGCCGCGGCCGTTTCTGCCCGGGGTCTTCTGGAAGCGCAGCTGGCAGGAGAGGATCTCGCGGACTGACATCAGGACCCGGTTCGGGACCGCCACCGTGGGAGACAGCTCGCCGGCGAACTCCGCCACCGCCATATCGGTCGCCTGCTGCGGCGAGGCGCCCGCCTTGCGAAAGCCGTCCATCTTTTCTTCCAGGTACTCCCCGAACATCAAAGCAATCAGCAGAGGCGCCGACACCGGCACCCCGTCACCGATGCGCTGGTCCACCCATTCGAGGGCCTTGCCGACCCGTGCGTGCGGGAAGCCGTCGGTCTCCCTGGTGAGCCAGGCGTCGAAGTGGGGAAAGAGCGGCTCGAAAAGCCCGCAGTGGCGCAGCATCTGGTAGGTTCGTTCGCCGGCGCCCAGCATGAGAAGCTTCAGCATCTCCTCGTAGAGGCGCGGCGGCGTTGCCTTGTTGATGCTGCCGCAAAGCTCCTCGATGGCGGCTTTGGTACGTTCTTCTATATTGAAGCCGAGCATCGACGCGAAGCGGACGGCGCGGATCATGCGGACCGGGTCCTCGGTGAAGCGTACCAGCGGATCGCCGATGGTGCGGATCAGGCCGTTTTTCAGGTCCTCCATGCCGCCCACGTGGTCGATGATGGAGAAGTCGGCGATATTGTAAAAGAGCGCATTGACGGTGAAGTCGCGCCGGACCGCATCCTCTGCCGGGGTGCCGAAGACGTTGTCCCGAAGCACCATGCCGTCCTCGCTTTTCAGCATGCTGGGCCCATGGCCGTGACCATAGCGCTGGCGTCTCCCTTCGCGTCCAAGTTCCAGTGTCTCGGCTTCCGGTACGGGTACCGGTACCGGAGCATCTTCGGAAGGCGCTTCGGGCGGGGCATCGGAGCTGGAGCGGAAGGTGGCTACCTCGATGATCTCGTCATGAAAGTGCAGGTGGGCCAGGCGGAAGCGGCGTCCGATCAAGCGGCAGTTCCGGAACAGCTTCTTCAACTGGGCCGGAGTCGCATCGGTAACCACGTCGAAATCCTTAGGCTCTCGCCCAAGCAGCAGGTCGCGCACCCCCCCTCCCACCAGGTAGGCGGTGAAGCTATGCTCCTTTAGCTTGTAAAGGACCTTGACCCCGTTGGTGCTCAGCAGCGAGCGGGAAATGCCGTGCTCGGCACGCGGAATAATAATTTTTTCCATATTAGTGTTCATTCCGGCCAAAATAGCACAGATTTTCGGCAAAGGCAAAGGAGCTTAGTTTATTTCCTTGACTTTTGTCATGCCCCGCTGGGTAGCCTTCTGCTATATTCAGCAGCATGGAAGATAAGCAAACGCAGGAAAAAGATATCAAGGTCCTGGCGACCTTCATCGGCACCTACTGCCGCGGCAAGCATCGAAGCGCAAAGGGCGAACTCTGCTCCGACTGTACCGAACTGCTGCGCTATGCGGAGATGAAGCGGCGCAACTGCCCGCTCGACCCTAAACCGAGCTGCAAGCACTGCCCGATTCACTGTTACGGCAAGGGGCAGCGCGCGAAGATTCGGGAAGTGATGGCTTACTCGGGCCGGCGCCTTCTGCTGCGCGGCCGCCTGGATCTTCTCTGGCACTATTTCTTCTGATAAGATACCCTGCTTCTATAAACTCATTAGCTTTATTGCGCTTTGCCGGAATGGCGCTAATCTTCAGCGCCATTGTAGGGGCGAACCTTGTGTTCGCCCACGTCGACGCGAGCAAGATGGAAATCCTTAACAACAAATCTGGGCGAACACAAGGTTCGCCCCTACGAACTAATCAATGGAAAAGGAGTCTCAAATGATCAGAAGCATCGTGCATATCGACCAGGAAAAATGTGACGGCTGCGGGCTTTGCGTTCCTTCTTGCGCAGAGGGCGCTATTAAGATAGTCGACGGCAAGGCGCAGATTGCAGCTGACAATCTCTGCGACGGGCTGGGTGCCTGTCTGGGCGACTGTCCGCGTGACGCCATCACCATCATAGAGCGCGATGCGGACGACTTCGACGAGGCCGCCGTGGAAAAGCATCTGCATGAGCAGCAGGCGGCGGCACCTCTGCATAAGACACCTGCCACAGCTGCTCCCCAGGAGAAACCGGCTCAGCCGGCACAGCATCACGGCGGCTGCCCGGGATCGCGGGCCATGTCCTTCGCGCCTGCGACACCTGCTGCCGAGGCTCCTGCCGCCGGATCGCAACCGAGCCAACTGGCTCAATGGCCAGTGCAACTGCTGCTGGTACCGGCTACGGCCCCCTATTTCCAGGATGCCGACCTGCTCATCACCGCGGACTGCGTCCCCTTTGCCTGCCCCGACTACCATCGGGACTTCCTGGCCGGCAAGGCGGTCGTCATCGCCTGCCCGAAACTCGACGATATGAACGCTAACATCGAAAAGCTGACCAATATCCTCCGCTCCTCGTCCATCAAGTCGATTACGGTGTTAAGGATGGAAGTTCCCTGCTGCGGCGGGATTGTCATGGCAGCAAAGCAAGCGCTCGCCGCATCGGGTAAGGAAATCCCCTTTGAAGAGGTAACCATAGGGATTCGTGGCGAGGTCGTAAAACGGTAAAAAATGGAGGTTGTCGAAGGCGGTGAGACAAATAGGATGCTTTTGATCTTTTTAGATTGACAAGCAATGTTAGGGCTGGTAATCTTTGCTCCACATTAAAAAATCAATTGGAAAAAAGGAGATAGCACCTATGAGCCTCACCACCTTGGTAACTCGGGAAGCACCGGATTTTACAGCACAAGCGGTTTTGCCGGACAACTCTTTCGGAGAGCTCACGCTGTCCAAGTATCGCGGCAAGTACGTGATCCTTTTCTTCTATCCGCTCGATTTCACTTTCGTCTGCCCCTCCGAGATTCTTGCCTTCAACACGAGGGTAGCTGATTTCAAAGCCAAGAACTGCGAGGTGATAGGGGTCTCGGTGGATTCGCGTTTTACCCACCTTGCCTGGAAGAACACCGCGGTCGAAGACGGCGGCATCGGCAACGTGCAGTATCCCCTGGTAGAGGACCTGAACAAGGGGATCGCCAGGTCCTACGGCATCCTGCTCAATGAGGAGGTGGCGCTGCGCGGGCTTTTCCTGATAGATACCAAAGGCGTGGTGCGTCACTCTGTCATCAACGACCTGCCGCTGGGCAGGAGCGTCGGTGAGGCGCTCAGGATTCTGGATGCGCTTCAGTTCGTGGAAACCCACGGCGGCGAAGTCTGCCCGGCCAACTGGCAGGAAGGTGAGGAAGCGATGAAGGCCTCCACGGCCGGAGTCGCAGATTACCTGGCCAAAAAACACGCCAAGAAGTAATAGAACGCAGAACATAACGAGGCATGAACGGTGCGACCCCTAAGGGGGCGCGCCGTTTTTTGCGTTATTGGCGAAGAACTTCAGAAACATTATCCTAAGGCAAGGCAAGGCAGGCAAGGCAATGCAATGGACGGAAAGGGACGGAAAGGGGAGACTAAAGTCCCCTCTCCCCCTGTGGGAGAGGGCTAGGGAGAGGGGGGCAATCGGCTCGATACCCGCAGCTGTTCAATAACAATCCTCCTCGTCCGTCGAGCGGCGCAGGCAGCAGCGATAGCGGGATTTAAGCCATCCTTGCCAAGGGTTAGCGATTATGTTAAAAGAACATAGCATTTACTGACGGGTATAGGTCAAGAGGAGAGAAAATGCGTACCAAAGCCACGCTGTTATCCCTGTTGCTGATCATGTTGTTCGCCACCGCCTCGTTCGCCGTTGAAGGACAGCAACCGGAAGCCATTGCCGAGAAGATGGCGTTCAAGCTGGTTCGCGGCGTAGCCAACGTGGCAACTTCCGTGGTGGAGATCCCCAAGCAGTCCTACTTGACCGTCAGGGATAGAGGCCGCGTAGGCTATGTGGTCGGACCGCTCAAAGGCGTCGGTATGGCATTTTACCGCCTCCTTGTCGGTGTCACGGAAACCGTATTTTTTGCAGTGCCCCAACCCGGCTATTACGATCCTATGATTTACCCTGAGTACGTCTGGCAGGGATGGGATGAAAGGCGGATCGAGCCGAGAAGTCAAATTCTGGCTGAGCCTGTCGAGAGAATGGGAGAGTAATATGCGCAAGGGTTTCAGGTCAATAGCTGTACTGGTGTTCGCCTTCTCTTTGCTGGGTACCGCGCAAAACGCGCTCGCCGACAGCACCCAGAGCCTTGAAGATGCTTCTCCGCAAGAGATTGTGGACGGCATGGCAAACAAACTAGCCCGCGGTGTGACAAACGTCGCCACCGGGTGGCTGGAGTTTCCCAAGCAGATCTGCATCACCTATCAGGAGGAAGGGCTTGCCAAGGGGATGACTGTCGGACCGCTCAAGGGGGTCGGAATGACGCTGGTGCGGACCGTTGCGGGCGCCGGCGAAGCGCTGACCTTCTTCATTGCCTATCCCAGTTTCTTCGAGCCGCTCTTCGATCCTTCTTATGTCTGGCAGAAGGAATAAGGCGAGCTGCGTCCGCGGCTGTTAATTTCAAAGTTTCAGTTTTCTCCGCACACCGAGTCTCTCTGGCTAATGAAGTAGGAGCCAGTTAGACAAGCAGGGACAGCGGAGATGTCTATAGGCGTATGCAAAAAGGCCGCATCATTAGATGCGGCCTTTTTGCATACTACCTCGATGCGAAAGCTTGCACCGTTCCTTGCAAAAGCCCCCTCTCCCTTGACTCGTCAGCCGTAGCCTTGGCGAAGGCTGATGTGAGAGGGGTGGGGGGAGGGTGAAAAGCCGGTATGAGCCTCCCCCTCCCCCAGCCCCTCCCATAAAGGGAGGGGGGCTTATGGGCGCGCTTCTTCCATTCGCCATTCTCTGTCCAAAACCCCCTCTCCCCTTGTGGGAGAGGGTAGGGGAGAGGGGTGCTTGGTCGGGTTACGCGATGGAGCCGCTAACCCGACCTACGATTTCGGGAGGTACTGGGAGAGGGTGAAGTGGAGGGGGGTGACCATGCGTTTCTGGGACCTGGCGTTGGCAAAAGCGGCTCGGGGGTGGATTTACCATCCTGCATAGCCGCAATTTCTCTCATGAGGCCTAAGCCGGACCCGCTTTTGAGCTCTGTAAGCGGCTTTCTTTAGCAAAGGGGATAATACCTTGCCACTCTGGAAGATATTTTGTTATTATGTGCGGTCATAGCTGACAGATGTCTTTCGGGGGTTTTTTGAGCAATAACATACTTTTGTCCGTGGAAAAGCCCGCCCGTTACATGGGCGGCGAGATGGGTAGCGTTATCGGCCGGGAGGCAGAGCTGAGCTTCGTTCTGGCTTTTCCCGACGTTTATGAAATAGGAATGAGTCATCTGGGTCTGCAGGTTCTCTACGGAGTGCTGAAGGGGGTGCCCTGGATCGCGCCCGAGCGCGCCTACTCACCCTGGCCGGACCTGGAAGAGGTGCTCAGGTCGGAAAAAAGACCGCTGGTCACGCTGGAGGGGGGACTCCCTCTGGCAGAGGCGGATATCGTAGGCATCACCCTGCAGTACGAGCTCTCCTACACCAACATCCTGAACATGCTGGACCTCTCCAATATCCCCTTGCTGGCTGCGGAGCGCGACGAGCGCTATCCGCTTATCCTGGGCGGTGGGCCGTGCGCCTTCAATCCGGAGCCGCTGGCCGATTTCTTCGACGCCTTCCTGATCGGCGACGGCGAGGATGCGATAGTTGAGATCGCGCAATGCGTTCGGGACTGGAAACAGGAGGGGCTTCCGAAACAGACGCTTCTTGAGCGCCTTGCCAAGATCGAGGGTATTTACATCCCTTCGTTTTTCCAGGTGAGCTACCAGGAAGATGGTCGCATCGAAAAGATCACTCCGCTGCGTGAGGATTACTCAGTCGTCAAGCGGCGCTTTGTCGCCGACCTGGAAACGGCCCTTTACCCGACCACTCCCGTGGTGCCGTTTCTAAAGACTGTGCACGACCGGGTGAGCGTCGAGATATCCCGTGGTTGCACCCGCGGCTGCCGGTTTTGCCAGGCGGGCTACATCTATCGCCCGGTGCGGGAGCGCAGTCCCGAGCGCGTGCTGGAGATCGTGGAGGAGGCATTCGCCAACACCGGCTACGACGAGGTTTCGCTGCTTTCCCTGTCGACCGGCGACTACGGCTGCCTCACGCCGCTCATTAAAGGTCTGATGGACCGCTACGCATCGCAGAAGAAGGCGGTTTCGCTCCCCTCCATGCGGGTGGGAAGCTTGAGCCCCGAGATGGCGGAAGAGGTGCGCCGCGTACGCAAGACCGGCTTCACTTTGGCCCCTGAGGCAGGAAGCGACCGGCTGAGAAGCGTAATTAATAAAGGGATCACCGAGATAGATCTGCTGGAGAATGCCCGCGCCGTCTATAGCGCCGGCTGGCGGCTCATCAAGCTCTACTTCATGATCGGCCTTCCGACCGAGAACAGCGAGGATATCCAGGGGATCATCGACATCTCCCGCGAAGTGAAGAGGCAGGGGAAGTGGGCAGGAAACGGCGGCGATGTCAACGTCTCGGTCTCCAGCTTTGTGCCTAAGCCGCATACCCCTTTTCAGTGGGAGCCTCAGATCAGCGAAGAGGAGATTGTTGACAAGCAGCGTTTCCTGCGTACCGAGCTCAAGAAGAAAAAGCTGATCATGAAGTGGCAGGATGCCTCGCTCTCCGGACTCGAAGGCGTTTTCGCCCGCGGGGATCGCAGGCTTTCCCGGCTGCTTATCGAGGCGCACGCTCTGGGCTGCCGTTTCGACGGCTGGTGGGAGCATTTTGACCGGCTGAAATGGCTGCAGGCCTTCGAAAATGCCGGGGTCGAGCCGACCTTCTACCACCGTCGCAGGGAATTGGACGAGCTGCTTCCCTGGGATCATATCGATTGCGGTGTGCGTCGGGATTTCCTCCTGGCCGAGCGCGAGGCAGCCATTGTCGGGGCCTCCACGCCCGACTGCAGGGCCGGGGAGTGCACCGGGTGCGGCGTCTGCGACTTTGACACCATCAAGCTGCGCCTGAACGAGCCGGTTCCCTTTGGCACTTATGCCTGCGAGATCACACCGCCTCAGGCGATCGAGCTGGCGCAGCGGATTCGTATCCGTTTCTCGAAGCTGGGCCGGATGCGCTTTTTGAGTCATCTGGAGATGCTGACCCTCTTTATCCGCGCCGTTGGGCGTGCCCGGATTCCGATGCGCTACTCGCAGGGCTTTCATCCGCATCCGAAGTTCTCCTTCGCCACCGCTCTCTCGGTCGGCATCGAATCGTACGCCGAGTACATGGACTTCGAGGTGGACGCCGGCTTTTCCGCCGAAGCTTTGCAGGATGCGCTCAATAAGAGCCTTCCTGAAGGGGTTAAGGTAGTCGAGGCGGCCATCATTCCAATGAAAGCCCCCGCCCTATCCGTCATCATGGAGCGGGTCTGGTACCGCGTGACGCTTCCCGAAGAGCTGGCAGTCGGCCTGCAAGAGAAGATTGCCGATTTCCTGGCGCTGGAATCATCGCCGCTTAGGCGTGAGAAGAAGGGGAAGGTTGTCGAATTCGACCTGCGTCACGAACTCTCCGAGCTGAAAGCAGAGGGACGTACCCTGGAGATGCTGGTAGGGCGCGGCAAGCCGGTCGAGTTCACCTCGGCGATTCTTAGGGTCCCGGCCGAGGCGCTGAAGGATGCGCGGCTGGAGAAGCTTGAGGTGCTCTTTGCCGAGCCATCCGAGGCTGCTCCGGTTGAGGCAGGGAATGCTGCGGTTGAAGCTGGGGATGCTTTGGTTGAAGTAGAAGCAGAGGTTGCTCAGCTTTAGGCAAAGGATGTGCCGGTTGAGAGGGATGCTCAAGTTCCAATGACGCAAAGCTGGAGCTTTGCCGGCGATTGCGTTCCCAAGCTGGAGCTTGGGAACGAGAAAGGCATACGGGTCCCCTCCGTGGGGCAGCCATTAAATTAGGGACATACTGCAGGAGCGGCATTCCTGCCGCGATTGATGTGCAGAGAGTCGCGGCAGGAATGCCGCTCCTACAGGAAACGTCGGCACCTGTAGGTTGGGGTGAATGGCTCTATCGTGAACCCCGACAGCCGTCGGGTTACGCGATGAGGCTGCTAACCCGACCTACGAATGTAGGCAGTGCCTCCGGGGGGAGGAGCCAGTTGCTGGCAACTTCCCACCGGGAAAGAGTAAATGGCGTACAGCCTCACCTCTGCCGGGAGGAGTGCGTGGCGTCGACTTCACGGAAGTGCGTCCAGCCTCCGACCAAGCGCCACGGCCGCCTCATGAGACTCCTGGATTTACCTCATGGGGCTCCCTAATAGATTTTTGAAATGTTTTTATCTTATATATAAGAAGGGGTTAGCATGGGAAACGAGCTGGTAATTAACACCACCTCCCACGAAACCCGCATCGCGCTCATCGAAAACGGCACCATTGCGGAGCTGTATGTCGAGAGGAGCAGGGTGAAGGGGATCATCGGCAATATCTACAAGGGCAGGGTGGTGCGGGTGCTGCCGGGAATGCAGGCAGCTTTTGTCGACATCGGGCTGGAAAAGGCGGCCTTCCTCTATGTGGCGGACGTCTTCGACTCCATTGACGAATACGAGAGCTTCATGGAGAGGGAGCAGGGCGAGGAGCCGGTGCCGCATCCGCTGCATCCCATTGAGGATCTGCTGCAGGAGGGGCAGGAGCTTCTGGTGCAGATCTCCAAGGAGCCGATCGGGACCAAGGGGGCGCGCATCACAGCCCACATCTCGCTTCCGGGCAGGCACCTGGTCTACATGCCGACTGTCGATCATGTCGGCATCTCCAGGAGGATCGAGGACGAGGTCGAACGGGAGCGCCTGAAGGATATCGTGGACCGGATCAAGCCGGTGGGCGGCGGTTTCATCGTCAGAACGGTCTCGGACGGGAAGAGCGAAGAGGACCTGGTTGCGGATCTGCACTATCTGACCAAGCTCTGGGAGGAGGTTGCCAAGAGAAAGGACACCGCCGGGGCTCCGACGCTGATCCACTCCGACCTTGACGTGACCCAGAAAGTGGTACGGGACATCCTGACCGAGTCGGTCGAGCGGATCGTGGTGGACTCGAAGCCTGAGTACGACAAGATCGTCCAGTTCATCACCACCTTTATGCCGAAGATGAAGTATTCCATCGAGCTCTATGACGAAGAAGAGCCGATCTTCGACCATTTCGGGCTTGAAGTGGAGATCAGCCGCGCCCTGGGGCGCAAAGTCTGGCTCAAAAGCGGCGGCTACATCATCATCGAGCAGACCGAGGCGCTTACCGCCATCGACGTGAACACCGGTCGTTACGTTGGCAAGCACAACCTGGAAGACACCATCCTGAAGACCAACCTCGAGGCGGTCAAGGAGATCGCCTACCAGTTGCGGCTGCGCAACCTGGGCGGGATCATCATCATCGACTTCATCGATATGGAGAAGGAGGTGAACCGTGAGAAGGTGTACGGCGCGCTCGAGGAGGCGCTGAAGAGCGACAAGTCGAAGACCAACATCCTGAAGATCTCGGAGCTGGGTCTGGTGGAGATGACCAGGAAAAGGGTGCGTGAGAGCCTGGGCCGCATGATGTGCGAGCCGTGTCCCTACTGTGAGGGAAGGGGCTACGTGAAATCCAAGATCTCCGTTTGCCACGAGATTTTCCGGGAACTGCGCCGCGAGATGCTCGACATTCGCGGCACCAAGGTGATGCTGACTGTGCATCCGCAGGTCGCCGACCTCCTGTACGACGAGGAGCGCAGGGGGCTTGAGGAGCTGGAGAAGAATTTCAAGAAGCGGATCACTGTGCGAGCCAAGCCCGGCTTTCACCAGGAGCAGTTTGAAGTCGCAGTAAGTTAGACATATAGAAATCGATGGGAGAGGAAATGATCGGGACTGCGCTGAAGAAGGGGGCAACGAGGATAATGCTGCTTGGCTCGGGAGAGCTTGGCAAAGAGGTGGCGATCGAGGCCCAGAGGCTTGGGGTCGAGGTGATTGCCGTCGACCGCTATGCCGGCGCCCCCGCCATGCAGGTGGCACACCGCGGTCACGTGGTCGATATGCTGGACCGGGCCGAACTTGAGCGGGTTGTGCGTTTGGAGCAGCCGGACTACATCGTTCCCGAGATCGAGGCTATTAATACCGAGTACCTGCTGGAACTGGAGCGTGAAGGTTTCAACGTGATACCGACGGCACGCGCCACTAACCTGACCATGAACCGCGAGGGGATTCGCAGACTGGCCGCCGAAGAGCTGGGACTTCCCACCGCCGATTACCGTTTCGCGACCAGCCTTGAGGAGTTCAGGGAAGCAGTGGCTGCCATCGGCCTTCCTTGCGTGATCAAGCCGATCATGAGTTCCTCGGGCAAAGGGCAGAGCGTACTGCGCGTGGAAGCCGATCTGGAGCGCTGCTTCAAGTACGCCATCGAAGGCGCGCGCGGGGCTTCGGACAAGGTGATCGTTGAGCAGTTCATCCCTTTCGATTACGAGATCACCCTTTTGACCGTGCGCTCCATAGATGGCAGCAGTTTCTGTCCCCCAATCGGGCACCGGCAGGTGGATGGCGATTACCACGAGTCGTGGCAGCCGATCGGTATGGATCCTGCGGTTCTTCTGGAAGCTCAGCGTCAGGCTGAGGCAGTGACCAGTTCACTGGGAGGGAGGGGGATCTTCGGCGTCGAGTTCTTCATCAAGGGGGATAAGGTCTGGTTCAGCGAGGTGTCGCCGAGGCCGCACGATACCGGCATGGTCACCATGATCTCCCAGAATGTCTCGGAGTTCGAACTGCACGTCAGGGCCATCCTTGGTCTCCCGGTCCCGCCGGTGGAAAACCTGGGCGCCGCCGCTTCCCACGTCATACTGGCTGAGGAGCAGGCTGAGGAAGTCGCGTTCGAAGGAGTGGAGCAGGCGCTCCTGGTCCCTGGAAGCAAGCTGCGTCTCTTCGGCAAGCCCGACACCAGGCGCGGTCGTCGCATGGGAGTGGCGCTTGCCTTTGGTTCGGATGTGGATGATGCGCGCCAGAAGGCAGAGCAGGCGGCGCACGCTGTTCGTATTGTGAAGCTGTAGGAAAAGAGGAGGATTGCATGATATTTGCCGCAAAGGTCTCAGAGGTCCCCGATTGGGGGAAGAAACTGGTGCAGGTCGAGGGTGAATCGATCCTCCTGGTCAAGAGTAAAGGCGTGATTTACGCCTGCGAGAAGGAGTGTCCGCATCAGGGAGCGCCGCTGGAAGGGGCTTTGCTGAAGGAGGCGGGGAGCATCTCCTGCCCGCGTCACGGCTACCGCTTCGATCTAATATCGGGCAACTGCAAGGATCACCCGGAATTCACACTGAAAGTTTATCCCGTGGAGATCCGCGGTGATGACGTCTATGTCGACCTCGGCTGAGTTACGCCGAACATTCCTTGCATGGGCTTCAATAAAAAACATGTCACAGGATAAAATGGCTTGACTTGCTAACTGATTAAGGCTAAGTTTGACCGCTCATTGTAAATTTAGGATAAAGGTGGTGAAGTTCATGTACGCAGTAGTTAAAACCGGAGGGAAACAGTACAAAGTTTCCGAAGGCGACTTTCTTAAAGTCGAGAAATTGGAGGGTGCGGTAGGTGATACCGTAGAGATCTCCGAGGTCCTGATGGTTGGCGGCGATAAGGTTGTTATCGGAACACCTTTAGTGCCCAGCGCCTCTGTAATCGGCAGAATTGTCGAGCAGGGCAAAGACAAGAAGATTCTGGTCTTCAAGTTTAAGCGCCGGAAAAATCACAGGAAACTTAACGGGCACCGTCAACTCAGGACGATACTGAGGATTGAGAAGATCAACGCCTAGTAATAATAACAAGACGGTGCGGGAGCCCGGGGTCGGCGTGACCACGGACGCTACCGTCAAGAGGAGCAGAAAATGGCACACAAAAAAGGCGTCGGCAGTTCCAGGAACGGTCGCGACTCAGATGGCCAGAGGCTTGGTTGCAAGAAGTTCGGCGGCGAGACTGTAAAAGCCGGCAACATCCTCTACCGTCAGCACGGCACGAAGATCCATCCGGGGAACAACGTCGGTCTTGGCAAGGATTACACTCTTTTTGCCCTGATCGAAGGCGTGGTGAAGTTCGAGCGCCTGGGCAAAGACCGCAAAAAGGTCTCTGTGTACCCGGCCAACTAGTATCTGTAACACAACAATAGTGTAAAAGCCCGGAGCCAAATGGTCCGGGCTTTTGCCGTTTGCACAGGAAAAACCATGAGTTTTATAGACGAAGTTAAGATATATGTGAAATCGGGCGACGGCGGCTCCGGCTGCGTCTCCTTCAGACGCGAAAAATTTATCCCGCTGGGCGGCCCGGACGGCGGCGACGGCGGCAAGGGCGGAGATGTAATCTGCCGGGTTTCCCCGCAGCTTGCCACCCTTCTGGACCTGCGCCAGCACCCGCATCAAAAGGCGGGACGCGGCAGAAACGGTCAGGGCAGCGACAAACACGGCGCCGCGGGCGAACCGATGGAGATCCTGCTGCCGCGCGGCACGGTGATCAAGGATGCAGAGAGCGGCGAGATCCTGGCCGACCTGACCGAACCGGATTCCTGCATCGTCCTCCTGAAGGGCGGCCGCGGCGGACAGGGCAATGCCCGCTTCAAAACTGCCACCCACAAGGCGCCCAAGTTCGCACAGACCGGAGAGCCCGGCGAAGAGCGCTGGATCAGGCTTGAGCTTAAGCTCATGGCTGATGTAGGGCTTTTAGGGATGCCGAGCGTCGGCAAGTCGTCGCTCATCAGCAAGATATCGGCTGCGCGTCCCAAAATTGCCGAGTATCACTTCACCACGTTGAAGCCCAATCTCGGCGTGGTGCAGTACAAGAACTACCGCTCCTTTGTCATGGCCGACATACCGGGTCTCATCGAGGGCGCCAGCGAGGGGGCAGGACTTGGCCACCGCTTTCTCAAGCATCTGGAGAGGACGGGGCAGCTACTGCACCTGTTGGATCTTTCCTGGATGCCGGAGCGCGATCCGATTGCAGAGTACGAGGCGCTCAACCGTGAGTTGACGCTCTTTAATCCTGAGCTCGCCGAGAAGCGCCAGACCGTGGTGATCAACAAGATCGACCTGCCGGTCGTCCGTGAGAACCTGAAGGAGATCCTGCCCTACTTCGAGGAGCGCGGGATCAAGGTTTTCCCTATCTCCGCCGCGACGGGAGAGGGTATTCCTGAACTCTTGGACGATATTGCCTTAAATCTCTGGGGCAAACCGGACGAGACTTGGTAAACAAAATGGGGAGCTGCCGTGAGGTGGCTCCCCTTTTCTATAAACTGTTTGGTTGAATGAGCAGTGTGTGTAATTCGTGGCAGATCTTCCTCTTAACAAGTCCCTCCATGCTTTTTCAATTTTGTGTCCTGCCAGTATCGGTTAACTTCATTCAGTCTTATTTCGTATTTATTCAGTACAAAGTAATTTAGATGCGCTAAAACGGCGCAAGCCAAAAAACTTGTGGTAGAATACCGAAAATTTGTAAACGCTAATGTGTGATGGGGCCGCAGCTGGATTGCTACCCTGAACTATCTGCAGCGCATGTACATCATGTTGAACTGAAGTACTGACAGGTCCCTCAGGGAACCTTTCCTATTTAAGTTGCTGGAGGGCAGGCATGTATAGAATGATCCAGTTGGAGTCCCTGATACCCGAGACTTTGCCGGGAGTTTCGCTCTTCATCAGGCACGGCGAGAACCATGTGCTGTATAAGAATCACACCCTCGCATTTACCCAGAATGACAAAGACAGGTTGCTCGACAACCAAGTAAGGTTCCTCTTTATCACCTCTGACGAAATTTCAGCCTACAACCAGTATGTAGAGTCTAACCTTTCGGTCTTGATGCACGATGAAGGTTTAGAGCCTCTGGAAAGGCAGAATGTACTGTATCAGGCCTCAGTCAACTACGTTCACGAGATCTTTGACTGTCCTGCCGTCGCGATTAAGCAAAACGCGGAGCGCTGCAGGAATTTGATACAGAACATTCTCAACGACGTAATGAGCTCGGACGGAGTAATGGCCGCGCTAGGCAGTCTAGTTGATCACAACGCTTATACCTATGTCCATTCAGTGCAAGTTGCGACTTACTCTATTTCGCTGCACCTAAAGATGTTCGAGTTGGAGCGCGACGAGATGATTGATGTCGGCATCGGCTCCTTGTTCCATGATTACGGCAAGGTATATATTCCCAGGGTGCTGCTGGACAAGCCCGGCAAGTTAACCGCCACTGAGTTCATGGAACTGAAAAATCATCCGAATTACGGCTACAGCACACTTAAAGATCTGGATATTTTCAGTCCTGTCTCGTTGGGAATCGTCAAGCATCATCATGAAAAGGAAAACGGCAAAGGGTACCCGGATGGGCTTACCTGCTATGACATCGCCAGAAGTTCTAAGGTAACCGCAATCGCAGATGTCTTCAGCGCACTCACAACCAACCGGTCGTACCGCACGGCACTGTCAAAGGACGCCGCCATGGATATAATGTACGGTGAAATGGACGGTTCCTTTGACATCCAGTACCTTGATACCTTCAGGGAAAATCTCTATTAGTAGGTGCTGAGACCCTTCCGCTACTCGATACAGTCCACAATCCTTCTCTTCTATAATCACTCAACCCTAAGATTCCCAATAAGCTAGGCAAAACAGAGCGGTGGTCGGTCTGTCTGGCTACGCTTCGCTGACCCGACACAGCAGCTTCTAGGATAGGAGCGGGGCTTTCTGCTGAGAACGGGCTATCTCAATAAATTATCGACCAACTGCATGAGGGGAGCGGGAAAGATCCCGATGACGATGACGGCGAGGGCTGCACATGCGAGGGCGAGCGATTCGGAGGGGGTGCCGGTTTGCGGGGCTGCTGTTTGAGGTTTGTGCATATAGAGATGCACCACGACTTTGAGGTAGAAGTAGGCGGAGGCCGCGGCACTGACTATACCGATTAAGGCAAGAGTCAATTCGCCCCCTCTGATTGCGGCATAGAAAATGAAGAATTTGCCGATGAATCCGGCGGTGGGCGGAATACCGGCCAGGGCGAGCATGGAGAGGGCCAACACGCCGCCGCGAAACGGAGCGCTGAAGCCGACTCCGGAGAATTCCTCGATCTCACTTCGTTCTTCGTCGCCGGACAGGGCTGCGATGGCCCCGAAAGCGGCGAGGTTCATGGCTGTGTAGATAGCGCCATAGAGAAGCACTGCGGCGTACCCTTCTTTGGTCCCGGTGAGGAGCGCCAGGGCCAGGTAACCCATGTGGGCGATAGAGGAGTAGGCGAGCATTCTTTTGATGTTTTTTTGCAACAGGGCCGCCAGGTTGCCGATTACCATCGAGAGCAATGATAAAAGGTAAAGTGGCGTGTACATTTCGGTCATGGGGGGGGCAAAGTTCAGCAGCATGAGCAGGAAGACGGCGGCTGCGACCTTGGAACTGGTGGATAGGAAGGCGGCAACCGGTGCGGGCGCTCCCTGGTAGACGTCCGGGGTCCAGAGGTGGGCGGGAATGAGGGATAGCTTGAAGGCGATCCCGATCACGATGAGCCCCCATCCCGCAGAGATTATGGTGCGGTTACCAGAGGCGGCGAGGGCGGCGTTGAGCTCGAGGGTGCCGCTTCCGGCGAAAATGAGGGAGATGCCGAAGGCGGTGATAGCCGCGGCTACCGCACCCATCAGGAGGTATTTCAACCCGGCCTCGGCGGATTGCGCCCTGCCAAGGTCAATAGTTACCAGGATATAGAAGGCGAAGGCGATCGACTCCAGTGCCAGGAAGAGTATGAGCAGGTTGGTGGCGCAGGGGAGCACGCACATGGCGAAGAGGGCGAAGAGGATGGTGGCCGGGTATTCCTCACCCAGGATCCCGCGACGGATGTTGTAGCTGTGGGAAATGAGCATCGTGATAGCAGCGGAGAGGCAAAATATCGGGATCAGCAAGCGCGCCAGCGGCGTGAAGGCGAGTCCGGGAATGGCGGGGGAGATTGCGGTCGAGGAAAGCGCAGCCCACAGGCCTGCGGCTATAGAGACAGCAATGGCGATCGCGCTGTTGCTGCGAGTATGCAGCAAGGGTCCGCAGAGCAGCACCAGCATCGCGCCACAGCCCGTGATTATGATCGGCATGATAAGAAATAGGTCCGAAAGGGTCATTTACCGTACTCCAGAAATCCGAAAAGCGTGACTATTGGTCCTGTCTATTCAGACCGTTAGCTATTATCTTACCCCGGTCAACAATGCAATCGGTGCCTTCACTAGTTCCAGCACCGGGCCCGGATGGACGCCGAGGTAGATGGCGGCGAGGGCCAGTACTGCGAGCACTCCGCCTTCTCTCAGGGAAAGATCGCACAAGGTAAGGGGGCTGTTCTCTTTGCCAAAGAGGACTTCCTGCACCAGCCTCACTGTGTAAATGAGGGTCAGCACAATGCCAAGGAAGGCGCCTATGGCTGCCATCGGCGCGACTCTGAAGGTGCCGACCAGTACCAGGAACTCGCCTACGAAATTGTTCAGCCCGGGAAGCCCGGCGGAAGCCATGCAAAAGAGCAGGAAGAAAAAGGAGAGCATGGGAACCTTGCCCCAGATCCCACCGTAGGTCACGATCTCACGGCTGTGGGTCCGCTCATCGAGCATCCCGACAATGGCGAAAAGCGCGCCTGTGGTCACGCCGTGGTTCACCATCTGGATCACCGCTCCGGAAAGCGCTACCGGACTCCACGCCGCAATGCCCAGAGCCACAAAGCCCATATGACTCACGCTGGAATAGGCGACCAGTCGTTTCATGTCCTCCTGCGCGAAGGCGATCCAGGCGCCGTAGCTGATGCCGAAGACTGCGGTGACGTATAGGACGGGCGTAAAGGCAACTGCTGCCTCTGGGAAGAGCGGATAGCCGAACCGGATCAGGGCGTAGGCGCCGGTTTTCAGAAGAAGGCTGGCAAGGATCACGCTGCCGGCGGTGGGCGCGTCGGTGTGGGCATCGGGAAGCCAGGTGTGCAGCGGGAAGAGCGGGAACTTGATGGCAAAGGCCAATAAAAACGCGGCGTAGAGCCAGAGGCCCACACCGTAGGGGACGCTGGTTTGGATCAGTTCGGTGAGCGAAAATGTATAGCTGCCGGTCTGGGTGCCGTGCATGAGGTAGAGCGAGATGATCGCCACCAGCATGAGCAGCGAGCCCAGGAAGGTGTACAGAAAAAACTTCAACGCGGAATAGATTCTCCTGCCGTGTCCCCAGATGCCGATCAGCAAGAACATCGGAATCAGCATCATCTCCCAGAAGAGATAGAACAGGAAGAGATCGAGCCCCAGGAAGACTCCCTGGATTCCGGTCTCCAGGGCCAGGATCAGGGCGAAGTACAGGGGCACCCGCTCCTTGATGCCGTTCCAGGAGACGATCACCGCGATGACGCTGATAAAGGCGGTTAACACCACCATCACCAGGCTGATGCCGTCCATGCCGACCGTATAGCGGATGCCGAAACGCTCGATCCAGGCGGCATCCTCGAAGAGGAAGAAACCGGCTGGCGCTCCCGGAAGCGTGCCGGGGGTGGCCGTGAGGCAGAGCCAGGCGCTGAGTATCAATTCGGCTATGGAAAAGGAGAGGGCGACCTGACGCGATACGACATCGCTGCCTCGAAAGGCAAAGAGAAGCAGCGCCCCGGCAAGCGGGAGAAAGATCAGCACGGTAAGTATCGGGAAATCAAAGGTCATCGCAGGTTATCCCGTAGCGGCGCAGTGTGCGCCTCTTTTGTTGATTTAATCGGTTGCAAAGGTTTCCTTCACGGGTTCGGCGTCACCCTCCCCCCCGCCCCCTCCCATAAAGGGAGGGGGAGAAGTGGGATAGGGGGAAGTGGAGGTTGACTATCTCGATTACTAAAGTGTTATAGCGTGAGCCAGGCCAGGTAGCCGAGCATCAGGGCGCCGCCGGCGGCAAAACTCAGGATGTAGACGGAAACGCGGCCGGTGCTCCAGCGCCCGAGCCAGCTGCCCGATGTGCCGAGCCCGCCTGCCAGACGGTCCAGGGAATCGTCGATAACCCCCTCGTCAACGCGCTGCCACAGGACGCCGGCCAGGGTCTGGTAGGGACGGATCAATACTGTGTGATAAAGACGATCGAAATACCAGCCGTTCAACAGGAAAGAGGTGGTCGCGGAGGGCTGCGACCTCGACTCTTGGATCCTCTGCTCCCTCGCCTTCCCGCCGTAACGCAAATGTGCGGCAAAAAGACCTGCCAACGCCAGCGCACCAGCTACGCTCTGCAGCACAATTTCTTCCAGATGCGACCCTTCAGCGGCAGCTCCGCCTGGCAATCCGGCAAAGAAGTGGTGCAGAAAACCTTCGCCGATATAGGCCGGAAGGTTCAGCAGCCCACCGAAGAGACCGAGGATGGCAAGGGGAACCAGGACTAGTTCCATGATCCTGAGCTCTCTGTCGAGGTGCGGCTTGCTGTCCGGTCCGTAGAAGACCAGGTAGACCAGCCGGAAACTGTAGAAGGCGGTCAATAGCGCGGTCAGAAGCGCCAGCAGGTAAAGGCCGAAATAAAGCGCGCCTCCCTTTGCATAGACTGCTGCCAGGATGCTGTCCTTGCTGAAGAAGCCGCCGGTGAGCGGGATGCCGGCCAGGCAGACGGCGCCGACCAGAAAGCACCAGTAGGTAATAGGTAGCGTGCGCCGCAACCCGCCCATCTTGAAGATGTCTTTTTCGTGGTGCATAGCGTTGATGATGCAGCCGGCTCCCAGGAACAGGAGCGCCTTAAAGAAGGCGTGTACTAACAGATGGAAGGTGGCCGCTGTGATGGCTCCCGCACCGACGCCGAGCATCATGTAGCCGATCTGGCTGATGGTGGAGAAGGCGAGCACCCGCTTCAGGTCGCGCTGCGCTACGGCGCAGGTGGCGCCGTAAAAGGCGGTCAGCCCGCCGGTGATCGCGATCGCTGCCATTACCGTGCTGGAGCCTCCGATCAGCGGGAACATGCGCGCAAGCAGGTAGACGCCGGCGGTAACCATGGTGGCCGCGTGGATCATGGCGGAGACCGGGGTGGGGCCTGCCATGGCATCGGGGAGCCAGACCATGAGCGGCACCTGCGCCGATTTTCCCATGGCGCCCACCAGCAAAAGTAGTCCAATCGCGGTGATGATCCAGCCCGGCATCAGGAAGGCCATGCCGTTTAGCTGGGTGATCGACAAGGTGCCAAATAGCTGGAACAGCCAGGCGATGGCGATGACGAAGGCGGTGTCGCCGATCCTCGTCGTGATGAAAGCTTTTCTCCCCGCATCTGCATTCGCTTTGTCCGTGTACCAGAATCCGATCAGAAGGTAGGAGCAAAAGCCGACACCCTCCCAGCCCAGGTAAAGAAGCGGCAGATTTTCGGCGAGGATCAAAGTGAGCATGGCGAAGACGAACAGGTTCAAAAGGGCCAGGAAACGCGGGTAATCCAGCTCGGCCTTCATGTA
>Ga0209317_1000104_pt1 | contig 117114 bp, 106 predicted proteins | sample RifGroB2_FD_183994 | JGI IMG/M metagenome (GOLD analysis project Ga0209317, IMG submission 183994) | Soil microbial communities from Rifle, Colorado, USA - Groundwater B2 (SPAdes) (version 2) | ecosystem: Environmental > Terrestrial > Soil > Unclassified | place: Rifle, Colorado | collected... | reverse complement strand
ATGGAAACCAGCGAGGAGTGGCAAATCGGGAAGCACTATTGCTCTGGCAAGTCATTCGATTGTTAAAGAACGATGGATTTTTCTGACTCGAATTTACAGAAAAAAGGTTGCGTAATCCACGCTTTATACTGGCGTTACGAATAATTTGCTGCGCCGCGTTATGGAACATAAAAAGAAAGAACTTCCTGGTTTCACCCAGAAATATAATATTACCCAGTTGGTATTTTATGAAGAAACGGATGATATAAACGCTGCCATTGCACGGGAAAAGCAGATAAAAGGCTGGCTGCGAAAAAAGAAAATCGACCTTATCGAGACAATGAATCCCAAGTGGGCTGATTTAAGTACAGAATGGTTTGATGATGATCTGGACTATTCCTAGTTATTTATCATGTTGCCCGCAGGGCAATTTGCGATTGAGCGAAGCGAAACATCTCGCCGATTTGTTAAGAGACCCTTCACTTCGTTCAGGGTGACAGATTGTCGGGTAGGGTGACAACATTTTCGGTCACTCCGCGGGAAGGACGAGAGTTCGACGGTTCGTTGTTTTCCGTTGACTAAGCTGAGGTTAATTGAACTTTCTACCCCATTTTCCAGATTCTTGATAATGGCGTTCCAACGATGAAGTTGTTAATAACACAATTGTCAAGAGCTATTTTACGGTTTAATTATATAATAGTCGAAAATCCCCGAATTTTTCTGGCGGCATACGAATATGGGTAGCTATCTATCGTTACCGGTTCATCGCTTAGAGGCATGGATATCGCTCATGTTTATTCTTTTACTGGAAAGAAGACCCCCAGGTTGCCGAACGACCTTGGCGGGATTTTGCATAATGTAGTGGAAGCAATATTCGATATCCCACTCTATTCTCCAGGTTGACCCCACTCCGAGTAGTAAGAAAAGGTATTTATCCATTGGGTAAAAAGCGCCAACGATCAATATCTCCTGTTTTATGGGCTAGTCTGGTTAGCATTACGCTACTAGCGTTATTAACCATCCTGTCTGGTCGGGCTAACGCTGCGGAGAGATCGGTTCGAGTTGGGGTGTATCAAAACAAGCCGAAAATTTTTCTCACGGATAACGGGGTTGCTGACGGCTTCTTCATCGACTTATTAGAAGAAATCGCTAAAAGAGAGAACTGGACGCTGATCTATGTGTCCTGTGAATGGGAAGCGTGCCTTACTGCGCTGGAGACCGGCGAGATCGACCTGATGCCGGATGTCGCATATTCACCCGAGCGCGATGAGAAATACGATTTTCATCACATTCCTGCTGCCGAGAGTTGGTCCAGGGCATACGCTGATCCGACCTCACAGATCAACCGGATCGATCAGTTGGACGGGCAGCGGGTGGCTGTCCTCAACGGGTCCATCCAACAAACCGCGCTGGTACAAACGATGCAAGAGCACGGATTTGCGGTGACGGTTGTTCCAGCAAAAACCCTTAAAGATGCTTTCGATCTGGTCACCAAAAAATCAGCGATCGCAGTCGTAACGAACCATTTCTACGGTGATTACTTTTACCGGGATTATGGACTGATTAGAACATCGATCATTTTTAATGCGTCAACGCTGTACTACGCGACCGCTCAGGGACAGAACCAGGAGCTCCTTGATGCCATAGATAAACACCTTGGTGTGTGGCGTGATGACCCAAAATCGATTTATTCTACAATATTGAACCGCTGGTTGAATCCTTCCAGCGCAAATCGCTGGCTGGTGACCATACTCTGGGTGATTGTTGTTATTTTAGTTTTATTTGGTCTGGCTGTGGTATGGGTGGTTATCCTGCGTAAACAGGTTCGCGACAGGACTAGCCATCTGGTCAAATCCAACCAGGCATTACGCGAGAGCGAGGAGCGCTATCGTTTAATCTCGGCAGTGGCTTCCGATTACATATTTTCAGAAAAAATAGATCTGGATGGCAAACTAACCTTAAACTGGGTCGCCGGCGCCTTTGAGTCGATTACCGGTTATACGTTCGAAGAATACAAAGCTCGCGGTGGCTGGCGCGCCAGTTTGCATCCCGACGACCTGGCCGCGGACGACCGGGACAAGGAAAAACTCCGCGCTAACCAGACTGTCCACAACGAAATTCGGACGATCACCCAAAGCGGTCAAACGGTCTGGGTCCAAATCTATGCCCACCCGGTCTGGGACGCGGAGCGCAACGAATTAATTGGCATCAACGGTGGCGTGAAAGACATCACCGAACACAGACGCGCTGAAGAATTAATCGCAGCCAGTGAGCAGCGCCTCTCGTTGATCCTGGACACGGTGGGTGATGTTATCTTTCTCTTATCGGTTGAACCAGAAGATTACTTTCGGTTCGTATCCATCAATCCAGCTTTTCAGGCTGTAACCGGCCTGAGCCGCGAGCAAGTGGTTGGCAAACGGATGGAAGAAGTCTTGCCGCCCGAATCGCATGCGCTGGCGAAAGAAAAATACAAACAGGCGGTTCAAGAGAAGAAAACGGTGAAATGGGAGGAAGTATCTGCCTATCCCACAGGCACGCTCTATGGTGAAGTGTCTGCCACACCATTTTACGACAACACAGGAACCTGTACCTACTTGGTCGGCTCGGTGCATGATATAACCGAAATCAGGCGCGCGGAAATAAAGATCCGCAAAATGAATGAGGAGCTCGAACAACGCGTGGCGGAACGTACAGCGGAATTGGAGAGCGCCAAAGTGCGCGCCGAGTCCGCTGACCGGTTGAAATCAGCTTTTCTGGCCACCATGTCGCATGAATTGCGCACCCCGCTCAATTCTATTATTGGCTTTACCGGCATGTTGCTGATGGGGTTGGTCGGGCCGCTGGAACCGGAGCAGGAAAAACAACTCAACATGGTACAGGACAGCGCCCATCACTTACTGGAACTGATTAACGATGTGTTGGACATTTCTAAAATCGAAGCTGGCGAGCTCGAATTGATTCGTGAACCGTTCGATATGCAAGAATCCCTGCGGAAAAGTATGGATAAGGTCGTCCCTTTGGCAAAGAAAAAGGGATTGGAGTTGGTGCCCTCGATAGCCCCTCAGGTTGGCAAAATGACCGGCGACCGGCGCCGCGTGGAGCAGATCCTGCTAAATTTACTCAGTAATGCGCTAAAATTTACGGATCAAGGAAGCATCCATGTCGATTGTTTTGTGAGGGATGGCATGGTCATCACATCCATCACGGATACGGGCATCGGCATCAGGCCCGAGCAAATAGAATCGCTCTTTCGGCCATTCCGACAGTTGGATTCAGGGACCACTCGCCAGCACGATGGCACCGGACTGGGCTTGTCCATCTGTAAGCGGCTGGTCGAAGCCATGGGCGGCGAGATTTGGATCGAAAGCGAATGGGGTAAAGGAAGCACCTTTAGTTTCTCGTTACCTGTAGAGGGGATGAAATCATGAAAACCACAATCCTTTTGATCGAGGACAATGAGCGAAACCGCTACCTGACGACCTTCCTGCTGGAAAAGCATGGTTACCAGGTCTTTATCGCGGAAGATGGGCGCAGCGGGATCGACCTGGTATACCAGATCAATCCGGCGCTTATCCTGCTGGATATTCAATTGCCAGAAATGGACGGATATGCCGTCGCCCTGGAATTGACGAAGGATAAACAATTTCAAATTCCCATCGTAGCCGTGACCTCTTATGCCATGGCCGGCGATCGGGAGCGGATTCTGGCGGCGGGTTGCATCGGATATATCGAAAAACCGATCAACCCGGAAACGTTTGTGATGGAAATAGAGCAATACCTGTTGCCACGCAAACCGCAAAGCGCTCAGGAGAATCAACATGACTAAAATTCTCATTGTTGACGACGAAGAAAAAAATCTTTATCTCCTGCAAATGCTTCTCTCAGCCAATGGCTACGAATTGGCGTCGGCTGCGAACGGGGCTGAGGCGTTGGACCTGGCGCTCCAGGCCAAACCGGATGTGATCATCAGCGACATCTTGATGCCGGTGATGGATGGTTTCAGTTTTTGCCGCGCCTGTAAGGAAGATGGGCGGTTGCGGGATATCCCTTTTATATTCTACACGGCCACCTACACCGAACCCCAGGATGAAGCCCTGGCCCTCAGTCTGGGCGCCGAGCGGTTCATCATCAAGCCAACCGAGCCGGCAGAATTTCTGGCTTTGCTGAAAGAGACCCTTGAGAAACACACAACCGGCGAGCTGGTCGCCAGCCACGGGGTAATCGACGACGCAGCGTATTATAAAGAGCACAGCGCAGCGCTCATCCGCAAGCTGGAAGATAAAGTAGCGGAGCTACAAGAGAAGAACCGAAGGGTGGAGGCTGATAACGAAGCGCGAAAAAAGGCGGAAGAGGAACTCCAGGAATCCAAAAACAGTTATGCCGCGCTGGTTGATAATGCGCCGGTCGGCGTTTACCACACCCAGGATGGAGTCTTTCTTTTTGTCAACCAGGAGCTGGCAAGTATGGCCAATTACGCTTCGCCAGCCGATTTGATTGGCCAGCAAAGCCTGCTGCTTTACCAGAATTCAAATGACCGCGTCCGCTTGCTCGAAGTCCTGGCGAAAGAGAAACAAGTCAAGAATTTCGAGACCAGGCTTTTGACACGCGATGGCAAGACCAAGGTTGTGTTGTTGAGCGCCACAGCCGAAGATGGCTCGCTTACCGGCATGGTCATCGACATCACGGACCGGAAACGTATAGAAGAGAAGCTGAGAGAAAGCGAAGAGCTATTTAAATATGCTTTCGAAAATGCCCCGATTGGCAAGGCATTGGTTGCTCTGGATGGCCGTTTTCTTAAGATAAACCGATCATTGGTTAATATTCTAGGTTATTCAGAAGAAGAACTATTAAAGAAAACCTATCAAGAAATCACACATCCTGATGATCAGGATATCCAACTTTCCTACACCCAGCAGTTGCTGGCGGGCGAGATTCAAAACTACCAAATCGAGAAACGCTACTTCCAAAAGAATGGCCAAATCATCAGCACCCAGGTAAACGTGTCACTCGTGAGAGACAAGAACGAGAAACCGCTGTACCTCGTCTCACAATATCAGGATATTACATTGAGCCAACGGATGGAAGAGGAATTGCGACATTCCAACGATTTGCTTAATATCACCGGTGAGATCGCCAAAATCGGCGGCTGGGAAATTCATCTTGATACGCAGACGCTCAGTTGGACCAAGGAAGTCTATCGCATTCATGAGGTGGATCCAGCCACCAAGCCGAATGTCGCCGAGGCGATCAATTTTTATGCGCCGGAGGATCGCCCGGTCATCACTGCCGCTGTACAGGATTGCATCGCCTCAGGCAAACCCTATGACCTTGAACTTCAGTTGATTACCGCCAAGGGCAAGCGTATTTGGGTGCGCGCCCAGGGGGCAGCCGAGCGCAGTGACGGAAAAATTACCCGTATTTACGGCGCTTTTCAGGACATCACGGAGCGAAAACTGGCAGAAAAGAAGTTGCGCGAATCCGAAGAACGTTATCGCCTGATTTCAACGGTGACCTCCGATTACATGTTTTCATCCCAGATTGGAGCGGATGGCAAGCTCTCCTTAAATTGGGTTGCGGGCGCCTTCGAGGAAATCGCGGGATATTCGTTTGAGGAATTTGTTGCCCGCGGTGGATGGCGCGCCACTTTGCATCCCGATGATCTGGCTATAGATGACCGGGATATGGAAAAGCTGCGCGCCAACCAATCCATCAACAGTGAACTTCGTACCATAACCAAGAGCGGTAAAACCGTTTGGGTACGAGTCTATGCCCACCCCGTTTTAGACGCAAAGAGTAACGAATTAGTTGGTATATACGGCGCAGTGCAAGACATCACCGCACGCAAGCAGGATGAAGAGCTGATCCAGCAACGAACTCAGGATCTGGAGCTGATCAACGCGATAAGCTCCGCCATCAACCAGGGCATGGAGATCAAGGACATCATTACATTTGTATCCAAAGAGCTACTGGATATTTTCCATTGTGATGTCGTGGTTGTTGCGCAGCCCGGCCCCGATCAAAACTTTCTGCTGGTCGAGCATGTTGAATTTACTTCAACCCTGTTCAAGAAAGTTGAAAAAATGATCGGTGGAAACAGGAAGTCTTTAAATGTGAAAATGCCTATAACCGGGGACGGCCAATTTGCGCGCATCCGTAAACAGGGCGAAATCGAAATGATCAACGATCCTGAAACCATCCGGGCCATGATGGTTGAATATGGTGAAAATGAAATCCAAAGGCGCTTGATTTCTCAAGCCTCTAAAATATTAGGGTTTCGTTGCGTCATCTCGGTTCCCCTGGTGGCCAATGAAAGAATATTTGGGTTACTCCAAATTGGTCACAATGCACCGCTTCCGGAATCTTCCATCAAGCGCATCCGGGTAATCGCGGCACAAATGACGGCTGCCTTTGCGCGCAAACATGCCGAACAGCAGATCAACCAGCGGCTGCAGAACATCGAAGCCCTGCATACCATCGATAACGCCATTGCCAATAGCATGGATCTTCAATTGACATTGCAAGTTGTCGCACAAGAGACGATCATGCAATGCGAGGTGGACGCGGCGGATATATTATTGTACAACCCAGTCAGCAACATGCTTGAAACTTCCGTCAATCAGGGTTTTCATACGCCCGCAATGCAAAAAGTATCCTTGCGGATTGGGCAGGGACTGGCAGGGCAGATTGCATCCAACTGGCAGCGAATTTTCGTCCCTGACCTGGCTGTTTATCGGGGTAAAGAAACGCGTGCTTCAACGTTCTCAGGCGAGGATTTTGTGTCTTACTGCGGCCTGCCGCTGTGGGCCAAGGGACAATTTATCGGGGTTTTGGAAGTTTTCAATCGCTCCCAGCTAAACCCTGGCCAGGATTGGTTCAACTTCCTCGAAACATTGGCCGGGCAGGCGGCGATTGCCATCGATAGCATTAATTCATTCAATGAAATTCAAATTTCCAATTCAAAGCTTATTCTGGCCTACGACGCCACCATCGAAGGCTGGTCTCGCGCGATGGACTTGCGCGATGAGGAAACGGAAGGACACACGCAGCGCGTGATGGAGCTAACCATTCAGCTTGCAAGAGCAGTGGGAATAGGAAACGAGCAAATCGTCCATATCCGGCGCGGCGCTTTGCTGCATGATATGGGCAAACTGGGCATTCCCGACCGAATTTTGCTCAAGCCGGGCAAACTCACCGAGGAAGAGTGGGGCATCATGCGTAAACACCCGGTTTATGCCTATGACATGCTCTCATCCATCGAGTATTTGCGCCCGGCGCTGGATATCCCCTATTGCCACCATGAGAAATGGGACGGCAGCGGTTACCCGCGCGGACTGAAAGGCGAAGAAATTCCGCTGGCCGCGCGGATATTTGCCGTGATCGACGTCTGGGACGCGCTTACCTCCGACCGGCCTTACCGAAAGGCCTGGACGCGCGAACAAGCTTTGGAATATATCCGCGAACAGACTGGAACGCATTTTGACCCGCAAATCGTCGAAGTTTTTTTGGCGAATTTAGCTTCGCGCTAATTTTTTGCCCATTATTGATGTTTATAAAGGTATGATGCGAATATTTAACTTTAAATCACTCTCGACGAAACTCTTTCTGGTCATCCTCATCGCCATATTGCCATTACTGGTGTGGTCGATTTATGCTGCCCACCACGAACGGGAGAGCAAAATCGAGGAAGCGAAAAATGAAGCGCTTCATCTGGCAGTCGTTGTAGCTGAAAGCCAAAAACAGATGGTCGCTGAAATGGCCAATCTGCTCGACTCTGCGGCAGCCGTGGATCAGGTTCTCGATGATCCGAAAACCTGCAATGCAGTCCTCGATAATATGCTTATTGGCAAAACCGAATACGTCAATCTTTTAATTGTCCGAACCAATGGAGAGATCTCTTGCAGCGCCCAAGACCCGGCGGTTTGGGCGCCAGACGCCGCGATGATCGACCGCGTGCTGGCTGCTGGGAGAATCTTTACGGTCACCAGTCAGGCGAATGAATCCGGTGAGATGGTCTTATTGACCCGGGTGCTGGACTCGCATGCCATCCCGATCGGGGTGGGTGCAGCCATCATGAAACCGCACTGGTTCAACGAGCAAGTTGCCGAATTACATGAAACGCCCGCCGGATCCGAGATCATGGTCGTGGATGGGGCGGGTAATGTGCTGTACCAATCCATCCAAGCCGAGCAAAGTTCGCAGCAGAACCTCAGCGGTACCCTATTAGCCGCACTCCAATCGGGGCAGACATCGATCCAGACAGTCGGTCTGGATGGGGTCGAACGTTTTTATGGGATCAAGAGTTTGCCTTTCGGACCGGATGGTACCCATGCTTACGTGTTGGTTGGATTGCCGACAGCCAGCGTGATCAAAGAAGCAAACAGGCAATTGCAGTTGACCTCAGTGATTATCGGTTTGATCCTGCTGGTAAGTTTCCTGGCATCAATTGCTTCTGAAAAGTGGCTGGTCATTCGCTGGTTGCAGCCGTTGATTGTTACAGCGCAAAGGTTGCAAACCGGCGATTTGTCGGCCAGAACATCCATTATCAATAAGGGGAGCGAACTGGGTTTTCTGGCGCAGACTATCGACAGCATGGCGGAGACATTGGAGTGTAAAACCGCTGAATTGCGAGAAGTAGGCGCGCGTTATTACAATCTTTTCAGCGGGGTGCCTGTAGGGTTATACCGGACGACACCCGAAGGTAAGTTGTTGGATGGCAACCCGGCCCTGCAGAACATGTTTGGGATTTCGGAAAGCGAACTCGGGGAAATGTTAAACGTGGCTACGTTTTTTGTCGATCTGGATGCGAGGCAACGCTGGGCAGACGCGATGGCGAGGCAAGGGGTGGTCAACGACTTCGAGTTCCTGTTACGCCGGCGAAACGGGGAAATCATAACTGTTCTGGATAACGCCAGAACCGTATATGATGAAGCAGGCGCGGTGGAATACTATGAGGGCAGCCTGTTGGACATCACCCAGCAGAAGCAATCCGAACTGGCTTTGCGTGAAAGCAATGAACGGCTGAATTCGGTGCTGAACAGCATCACGGAAGCCTATCTTGCCTTTGATAACCAGTATCGGATTCTGGAGGTCAACCCGGCTGCCACCCGACACTATTTCGGCGGCCGCCCGGCTGAAGACCTGATCGGGAAAGTCTTGTGGGAAGAATATCCCCAGACTGTCAAAACTGAGTTCTACCGCCAGTTTCGCAACGCAGTGAATGAGAAAAGGTCGATGCACTTTGATGCGCGTTCGTCCATCAATGGACGTTGGTGGGAAACCCACGCCTACCCCACCCGGGATCGATTGGAAGTATTTTTGCGGGACATTACCGAGCGCAAGCAGGCTGAAACAACACTCATTCATGCCCGTGATTATTACCTGTCCCTTTTTGATGAATTCCCGGCGTTGATCTGGCGATCCGGAGCGGACGGGAAATTAGATTATTTCAATCAGACCTGGCTCAAATTCACCGGCCGGACGATAGAGCAGGAAAAAGGTTACGGTTGGACTGAAGGAGTCCATAAAGAGGATTTGGAGCGATGCGTAACCACTTATCTGGAAGCTTTCAAAGCCCGCCAGCCCTTCCAAATGGAATACCGCTTACGCCGTTTTGATGGCGAATATCGCTGGCTCCAGGATTTAGGCTACCCCTATTATGGGTTGAGCGGTGATTTTGAAGGTTACATCGGGTCTTGCTACGATATCACCGAACAGAAACAAAACGAAGCGCATATCCGTGATCTGGCTTATCGTGACCCTTTGACCGGCCTTTATAATCGCAAAGCCTTTCGAGAGCGGCTTGAACAGGAATTGGATCGCGCAAAACGCTGCGATGGGAAGGTCGCAGTATTATTCATGGACCTGAATAACTTCAAAGAAATCAACGATCGTTACGGTCATGATGCGGGTGATCAGGCTTTGATCCTGATTGCTCAGACTTTACAGAATGAGTTAAGAGCTAACGACATGGTAGCTCGATTAGGCGGAGATGAATTTACAATTCTTCTGCCCGACCTGAAAAATTTAGACGTCCCTAAACGTGTAGCGAAACGGGTAGTAATGGATGTCAAGAAACCATTAATCATCGAAGGAAATACGGTCGAATTGAGTACCAGTATCGGCGTCAGTCTTTACCCGGAGGATGGAATCAGTGCGCGGGAATTATTGAATAAAGCGGATCAACGCATGTTCCACAATAAGCATAAAGAGAAAAAAAGCAGCCATGTAATCTCGGTTCCGGATAACGAAAAGCATCGATAAAGTTAGCAACCCCACCCATCCCGCCCCATTCTTGGGGCGGGTTTATTCCTAATTGCGTGTTTTTGCGCCATACAGCGCAAAAACACGCGAAATTCATTATTCGACGATCAGTTTTCCGCGCAGCATGCCCATCTGGCATTGGAACCCATATTCCCCCGCTTTTTCGGGCGTAAATTCAACCAGTACTTCCTCCCCTTCTGGTAATTTCGCGCTTTTGTTAAAATCTGGGAACAGGACTGTTTCCGAGCAACCAGCAGACTCCTGGCGGGTAAAGCGCATTCTTAGCGGTTGCCCCGCTTTAACCACGATAATATCCGGCGTGTAACCGCCTTTGACGGTGATGGCTACTTCCTGAACACCGCTGACTCCAGCGGAGACGCGCGTTTGGCCTTTGGGCGCCAACCAGAAGAACCAGGCTATGAACACGCTCAAAGCAATTCCTCCAAGCGTCACGGCAATTTGAATGGGGGTCATTTCAATGTATCCTTATCTTTTATCAATTCATGGATTTTTTCACGCAACAGGTCTACGGTTGGCCATCCTTTTAAACCATCGGCGGTTTTGTAAACCCTGCAATTCATGAGGTAGGACGACCGTTCCTCTGGCCACAAATCCTGTTCATTGAACTGGATGGAGGGTGAACCCAGGAACTTTGTTGCGGACGATTCCTGGTCTGTTTTCACCTCAACCAGATTGACCGGGATTGCAAGCCCTTCTTCGTCGAGCACATTTTCCAAATTGGCCAGTGCATTATGCCAGGAGGGACAACCGTCAAAATATAGCAGGTCGATTTTCATTTCACCTCATTTAGCGCTGAACTTGGGATGGAAACTGCGCAGCCGGTTGGCATTACTGACGACGGTCACCGACGAGAACGCCATCGCTGCGCCAGCCAGCAGCGGGCTGAGCAGCACGCCAAAGAAGGGGAACAGCGCGCCCATCGCAATGGGAACCCCTAAAACGTTATAGATAAACGCTCCTACCAGGTTTTGCTTGATATTGCGCATGGTCGCCCGGCTGACCTCGATGGCCGTTACGACACCCTTCAGGCTGCCTTTGATCAGGGTGATATCTGATGCTTCGATCGCGACATCCGTGCCGGTGCCAATCGCCAGGCCGACATCCGCCTGCGCCAGGGCAGGAGCGTCGTTGATGCCATCGCCGACCATGGCTACTTTCTTGCCTTCAGCCTGCAGTGAGTGGACATTGTGAGCTTTATCCTCCGGCAGTACTTCAGCCAGGACTCGATCCACGCCCACCTGCCGCGCGATAGCTTCCGCTGTACGGCGGTTATCGCCGGTGATCATCACTACTTCAATGCCCATCTTATGCAGGGCCGCGATGGCTTCTTTGGAGTCTTCCTTGACCGTGTCGGCTACCGCGATAATACCGGCTGCCTGGTTATCGACTGCGCAGAACATGGGGGTCTTGCCATCATTGGCCAGCATATCGGACTTCGATTCCAGATCGCCCAGATCGACATTCAAGCGTTGCATCATCTTTAGATTGCCGAGAGCCACCTGCCGACCATCCACCGTGGCAATCACGCCGTGTCCGGGGATCGCTTCAAAAGCTTCCGGCTTGCTTGGCGATAACCCTTTCGCTTTTGCCCCTTCTACGATGGCTTCAGCCAGGGGATGTTCGCTGACGGATTCAACCGCAGCGGCCAGTTTCAGCAGTTCTTCCCCGGTCACTGGTGACTGATCGGCAACCAGAAGATCCGTTAATTCCGGCTTCCCTTTTGTAATGGTACCAGTCTTATCCAGCACCACTGTTTTGATCGCCTGGGCAGTTTGCAACGCCTCCCCGGAACGAATCAGGATGCCGTTTTCTGCCCCTTTGCCGATTCCAACCATCAGGCTCATGGGGGTTGCCAGACCCAGCGCGCATGGGCAGGCAATAATCAGGACGGAAACCGCTGTTACCAGACCGTAAACGAGCTGTGGAGCGGGGCCAAAATCGAACCAAATCACGAAGGTAATGACTGCCAGGATCATCACCACCGGCACAAAGTAGCCGGAAATGGTGTCTGCCAGGCGGGCGATGGGGGCTTTACTGTTCTGCGCATCCTGGACCATTTTGACGATCTGCGCCAGGGCAGTATCCTTGCCGACTTTTGTGGCGCGGAATTTGAAAGCGCCGGTCTTGTTAAGTGTGGCGCCAATGACCTCGTCGCCTGTTTTCTTGGAAACGGGCAGGCTCTCGCCAGTTAACATCGATTCATCCACCGCCGAGCTGCCCTCCAGGATGACGCCATCCACCGGGATCTTCTCGCCGGGACGCACCTGAATGACGTCTGCGACCAGTACCTCTTCAACTGGGATGTCGATTTCCTGGCCGTTGCGGATAACGCGGGCCGTTTTGGCCTGCAAGCCCATTAATTTTTTGATGGCCTCGCTGGTTCGTCCTTTAGCCCGGATTTCCAGCGCCTGCCCCAGCACAACCAGAGCAATCACCACGGCGACTACATCATAGAAGGGCTCAGAGGTTCCTTCGGGAAAGATTCCAGGTATCGCGATGGCGACAGTAGAGTAAAGCCAGGCGGCGCCGGTGCCCAGAGCAATCAGTGTATTCATATTCGCTGAGCGGTGTTTTAACGCCGCCCAAGCGCCGGTGAAGAAGTGACCGCCAGAATAGATTAAAACCGGGATGGTTAAAATCGCTGCTCCAAACCAGGTGGCTCGCAGCGTCTCCATCGACCAATCCCGAATGATGGGAATAAATTGTGGGTAAGCCGTGAGCAGGACCGGAATGGAGATAATCGTCGCCAGCCAGAATTTGTTCATCAGGCTGCGGTATTCTTTATCATGAGCTGCTTCTTGTTGGTCGGCTGGCTGATCGCTTGAAGCCACCCTCGTTTTATAGCCCCAGCTTTCAATGGCTGAGTTTAATTGTGAGAGCGTAGTTTGCTCGGGAAGATACTCAATCGTTGCTTCCTGGGTTCCGACATTAACGTTTGCACTGAGAACACCAGGGATCGTGGCGAGGTCGTTTTCGATAAATTGCACGCAAGAAGCGCAATGAATGCCCTCGATGCCAATCCGTTTTTGAGCGCCGCCAACCTGATATCCCGATTTCTTGATGATGTTGACCAGATCCATTAGCCCGGTAACCTTCGGTTCAAATTGAATGACGGCAATACCTTCCGTAGGGTTGATTATCACCTTTTTAACGCCCGATTGATTTTCCAACGCTTTTTTGATCAACTCGGCGCCTGGCTGGCCATCTTTTTTCAAGCCAATCACAGGCAATTCAATCTCGCTTAATCTGAGGTTTGGGTTGAAGCCGGTGGTTGCTGAACCGGCGAAGTCCACCTTTTCTGGATTTTGCATAACGAATGAATGCGGGTTCCGATCAAACTGGTTTACGCAATTTTCAGAGCAGAAATAATACACATTTCCCATGTGCTCCCTGGAAGCAAACGCCGATTGGGGATCAATTTCCATCCCGCAAACAGGATCTTTTACCATAATTCGTCTCCTTTTTCCTGTCAAATTTACTTTACATTCTCTGAGCAATACAAAATAAAATATATCTCTGAATTATTTAATTGAATAGAGTATGAAGGACGGTAATGCCATGGGTACAATTAGAAAAGCTTAACAGGTAATTATGCCTACTCATTCACTCAGGATGGGTTTGAGATTACGAATAATCTCATCTATTCTTCAAAATAATCCTCTTATACCCTTTAATGGTTAGGCATAAGAGGATCGAATAAAATGCAAGGCTGCCTTACTGAATAATTAGGTCGATGTCCTGCTTGTATTCCAGTGCTTCATTCTTGATCTGGACGGTAATTTTCCATCGGCCTGCCATTGAAAAGTTAGTGGTTATGGCGTAAATCCCCTTCCCCTGGTCAGTCGCATTTCCCTGCATGGTCATTCCGCTCATTTCGGTGTGATCGGCCATTACGTTAACCTCTGCAGCGGCAACAGGTTGGCCCTGGTCATCGACAACATTAAAATATAGCAGCACATCCCCAACGACCGGTGGATCCGGTAAAACGTTCATGGTTATCGCGACGGTAGTCTGGGCTGGTGCAGCGCTCCCCGCGCCTGAACACGCAGTTAAAAGGAGGGTCAATCCGATCGATAGAGCGAACAGTGCTTTTAAAGGTTGCATGGTTAGTCATCTCCCTGGATGAATGGGTTATGAATTAGTCGGTGACATTGATCATCAACATCAAACCGCCAGGTTCGACGTTGTCGTTGGTAGTATGGTGGAGGATATGACAGTGCAGCATCCACTGACCGACCTCGGTGGCCACGAACTCTATGTCATAGCGCTCGCCGGGTGAGACCAGGACGGTGTCTTTTGTCAGTTGTGCTGCTTCAGGAACCGGATGGCCGTCGGTCGCTACTATTTTGAATGGCACTCCATGTAAATGAAAGGGGTGGACGAATTGGCCAATCGCCGCTATGCGGATCCTAACCAACTGCCCTTTTTTGACCTGAATGGTTTCAGTTTCCGGAAATGCTTTCCCATTGATCGTAAAGTAATTCGGTTCCATGCCGGCCATAGGCATGGCGGCATAAGTTTGTCCACCCTTGATCAGCATTTCCGAGACCATCAGGTTTACATCGACGTCCGGTTGGGGTGAAGCAGGTTCTTTTGGATCAATAATAAACGGCGCATATAGTCCGGCGGAAACCTGCAGGTCCCCTTCATAATGAGAGTGGTACATAAAAGTACCTGCCGGACTGGCGACAAACTCATAGATAAAAGTCTCGCCAGGTTGGACCGGTTTCTGAGTGACGTCCGGAATTCCATCCATGGCGTTGGGCACGGCAATCCCATGCCAATGAATGGTGGTGGGTTGGGGGAGTTCATTCTTGAAAACGATGCGAACTTTATCGCCCTCTGTAACCCGGATCATTGGGCCGGGAACTGTGCCGTTATAAGTCCAGGCTGTTGCCACAACATCTTGTAAGATAGGCCATTTAACAGCTTTAGCAGTTAGTTCGAACACTTTCGTATCGCCATCATTTTTAAAAGCTAACAACTGTCCGCCTTTTGCATCGGGAACGGTTTCAAGGTTTTCTCCATTAATGGGTTCCATCATATGGTTTCCTTCAACGCTGCTCATACTTCCAGGTGTAGCCGTGGCGCCCATCTCAGAACTGCTGCCGGCTTGGTCAGTGGGTGAAGCAGGGGTACTTTGACGGGGCGTACAGGCGGCTAACAAGAAAACAAACGCGGATAAAATACCAATTTTGAGTAATGTTTTCATCTATGCTCTCCAGTTAATAATCGGCTGTCTTGAACGACTTCAACAGTACAAAGGATAAGAAAATTCCCGCCAAAAACGAAGCGCTATTTGGCGGGAATTCCAATGGGTAATTATGCCTAATTAGGTCATAATTATAAACAATTATTAAAATGGGTCAATTTCTCTTTGTCCCTTTTACTTTCTTCTTCATGTAGGTAATTACGAGCGGCATAGAGACGATCAGGGTTAATAAACTGATCCACATCACCCCGCCGATTCTTGCTACCATTGGGTAGGTACCCATCAGACCGGTAACGGCGAAGAAGAGTAATGCCATTATGGCGGTTATTGCCAGGTAGACAATTGCACTTTTACGCGCAATTTCTTTATCGAGATTTTCAGTTTCCATGATATCTTCCTCTCTTCGGTTGATTCAGTTGCTGCTTGTGGTGGATGCGGAGAACTGATTGGCCGCAACCTTATCCCGGCCTGTTCTCTTTACTTTACGCTGCGTTGAGGGTGAAAATCCTTTCAGCAATAGTGTATTGAGCGTAACGGATACTGAGCTGATGGCCATGAAGGCTGATGCTACTTCCGGGCTGACGACCAGACGGAGGGCAGGATACAGGAAACCGGCTGCCAGAGGAATACCCAAAGTGTTATAGATGAACGCCCAGAAAAGGTTCTGTTTCACTTTGTTCATGGTGGCTCGCGCCACTTCAAGGGCAACGATCACGTCATTCAAATCCGACTTGATGAGAATGACATCTCCAGTTTCTTTAGCAACATCCGTTCCTGATCCGATGGCAATTCCGACCTCTGCTTGCGCCAGCGCTGGAGCGTCATTGACACCATCCCCAACCATCGCCACCCGTTTGCCCAGGGCCTGTAATTTTTTGACTTCTTCAGCCTTATCCTGGGGCAAAACTTCAGCCAAAACCTGGTCGATGCCGACCTGACGGGCGATTGCTTCGGCGGTGCGGCGGTTGTCGCCGGTAATCATTACGGTTTCCAGTTTCATTTGACGCAAGCGTCGAATGGCTTCAACCGATGTCTCTTTCAGGGTGTCCGCGACTGCGATCAGGCCAGCCGGCTGGCCATCCAGTGCCACAAACATGACCGTTTTTCCTTCGGTCTCCAGTTTTTCGGCCTGCGACATCAAGGCGCGGAAATCGATTGATCTTTCGCCCATCAACTTGCGGTTACCCACCAGAACAGCAACGCCCTCAATTTTTGCTTCAACCCCGTGGCCAGGGATGGAGTTGAACCATTCGGGTGCAGAAAGTTCTAAATCATTTGTATTCGCTCCGCGCACGATCGCTTCTCCGAGCGGATGCTCGCTATTTTGTTCGGCGATGGCTGTGAAGCGCAGGATTTTCATCTGCTGATTCTTGTCGGGGACATTATTTTCCAGACTGGTAATGATATCAGTTACTGAAGGTTCGCCTTTGGTTAAGGTACCGGTTTTGTCGAAAACAATCGTCTGGATCTTGCTGGCTTTTTCGATGGCTTCTGCGCCTTTGAAAAGCACGCCAAATTCAGCTGCTTTGCCAGTACCCGCCATCATTGCGCTCGGTGTTGCCAGGCCAACTGCGCAAGGGCAAGAAATGACCAGGACCGTCACTGAAAGCAGCAGCGAGAAGCCAAAGACGCCGATATCGCCTAATGCGAAAGGTGAGAGGATAAAACGGCTGCCTGCATCGAAAAACAGGTCGTAACCGATGAAGAACCAGAAGATAAACACCAGGACCGCCAGCAAGTGCACGCCAAGGATGAAATGGCCTGCGACCCAATCGGCTAATTTTTGAATCGGCGCTTTGCTGGCCTGCGCATCTTCTACAAGCTTGATGATCTGGGCTAACGCAGAATCCTTGCCGACTTTGGTGGCAACAAACTTGAAAGCTCCGGTCTTGTTGATGGTCCCGCCGATCACCGGATCGCCGGCCTTCTTTTCAACAGGCAGGCTTTCGCCAGTCAGCATCGATTCATCAACCGCGCTGTAGCCATCCTGGACCATCCCATCTACCGGGATCGACTCGCCAGGGCGAACTGCTATTAGATCTCCAGTTTCGACTTCATCAGCCGGGATAGAAATTTCATGGCCATTGCGGATGATGTTGGCGACCTTGGGTTGGAGCTTCATCAGCTTGCGGATGGCTTCAGAGGTTCGGCCGCGAGTTAAGGCTTCCAGCCAACGCCCCAGTACAATAAACGCGGTTAATAGAGCGGCGCTCTCAAAAAAAGTGGCGCCTTCACCGCCAAAACCGGCGTTAGGAAATAGTGTATTGATGACAGCAATGCCATATGAGGCGCCAATACCGGTAGCGTACAGCAGATTCATATCGGTCACGCCGTGCTTTAATCCGCGCCACGAATTGACAAAAAACTGACGGCCTGGTCCAAAAACGATCGGGGTTGTCAGCAGCCCAAGGACCCATTTGTAGGAGAGAAATTTTGGGACAATGCTCTGGAACGGGCCGAGCATGTCATAGAATGTACCGATCATCACCAGTACCCCGATTGTTCCTGCAATGATCAGGTTTCGACCCTGGCGGCGAATCTCATCCTCTCGGACTTTCCGCTCCCGGTCGAGGTTATCGACCGCAGTATCCTGCTCGACAGCTTCATAGCCCACGTCTCGGACTGCGCGTTTCATTTGGGAGGTCGTAACAACCTCAGGAATATACTGGACACGCGCTTTCTCAAGTCCCAGGTTGACAGTCGCACCGGTGACACCGGGTAATTCGTTCAGTGCTCTTTCGACGTGGTCGACACATGAGGCGCAAGTCATTCCAGAGACATGCAAATTCGTTTCCTGGGTGGGCACGGAGTACCCTGCATCTGAAATGGCATGCTGAAAATCTGTAATATTTACCTGGGTTGGATCAAAGTTCAGGCTGGCTTTGTTGGTGCCCAGGTTCACGACCACATCACTAACACCCGGCAGTTCCATCAAAGCTCTTTCCACGTGCGATACACAGGAAGCGCAGGTCATCCCTTGCACAGGAAACGAAATAGATCGTTGGTCTTCAAGTTTAGTCATACGAAAAAACTCCATTCGTGTTAGAAGTCGGCTGTTATGCCCAACAATTGGATAATCTTACTGAGCTCAGTCTGGGTCGTTTCACGATCTGATGAGCCGTGAATGACCCCGATGCTGGATTTCATCTGGTGTTTCACCAGATCGACCTTAATTGCGGTTAATGCCTTGTTCAGGGCATTAATTTCGTTAAGCAGGTTGGTGCAGGGCGCACTTTCCTGAATCAGACCTTGCAGCCTGTGAAGGCGGTTCGTTTCAAATTTCAAAAGGTCCAGAATTTCTTCCTTTTCAGGATCCACTGGACACCGATTCATGGTCGGAATGAGACGAATAATTTGGCTGGAGCGTAGAAGTTATTTTTGTTCTCAATGCCGGTTTGATCTTCTGATCCGGGGTATCTACAATGGATATCTCTGTCCATTCCTGGTTGCCATGAACCATGAGACTGACCGGAATTGCATCCCTTTCATAAACCAATAGTATTGCCAGCTGACAGGCGCATTGGTCCGTACCGTGCTGTGGGCATGTGCATCCGCTATGATTGGCGCGGGCAACCTGCAAATCGAACGATTCCACAACCGTAAACCCCGACTGGGTAAGCCGGTCGACACTCTCTTCAATCACCTGATTGCAATTTCTATTAAATTGCATCAATGGTGAAGAACTCGAATTCATAACTACCTCCTAACCACAAACACAGTATAGGTTATGGATTTTTTTCCTTACAGCGCTTTTTACCGTAATTAATCACAAGCATTTTTGCTTACCCTGGAAATGTGCCGCGAAGTAAATATAATTTTGGCGCCCTTTAATTAAATTAGGCAAAAAAAGCCTTTTTCGCACAAAGGCTTTTATTTTCTCTGCATAGCATTAATTTGGCGCCAAAGGTGCATCTATGCGTTGAGTTGGATTTGGCATTCTTCCTTAATGGCAGCCACCAGAATGGCTTTTGTGGTCTTGTTTGTCTGGTTGGTCGTTAGGTCCATTTTGCAAAGTGTTGTTAGCTGATTGGTTTTTGTGAGAACCATGATTTCCATGCATGAAAAAATGACTTAGCATCATAAAGCCAAAGAGTCCATAATATAGAACCGTACCAACGGCGACTTTAAAAACAAGAATGGAAATTCCACCGATTAATACGCCTGCGGCCAAGACCCAAACAAATTTAGGAATACGAAATTGTGAATCAGGGGAAACGTTGTGGTCCAAAAAATTACTCCTTTTCGATAAGAATGAAAACCACCTAAATCAACCGAGCTAATTTCGGGTATGTCCTCGAAAATTGGAATTTATTCGAATGGGAATGCGAACAGGACGTCTATGCCTGTTTCTGTTTACAATGATCCAGGTGTATCCCAAATATACAAAAAGTCCTATCAAGGCGACTGTGAATGGATTCATAAGGGCCTTCTATCGGTTCCTTTCTTCACCTAAACGAACTGCGTACAGCAACTATAACCTTGTGGCAGGAAATCTTAAAGGGCTTTCTTACGTGTTAATGAATAAGTGCAATTGCTTAAGGCAGATATGAATCGAGAATGGTTAATCGCAAAGAATAGACCAGCGATTTAGGATTTCAGCGGGACCGAGTTTAAGCTAAACTAAATTCGTGATTAAGATGTTGGATTGAGGAAATCTTCCCTGAAAGAGCGTCTGGAGACTCTTCCGCAATGCTGCAGAATCCATCAATCTGTCCTCGATCGGCAGCAAGTAAGTTTGAGCAATTGCAAAGTCCAGGGCAATACCCAGATTCTTCGAATCATTTTGATTGAACAAACCAGTTCCATTTGTGGACCACGAGTTTGCGATGTAAATCATTGCTGATTGAATCATTGAATTCGGCAGAAATATTTTATGCTTTTGCAAGACATTAATTGTCTGAAATAATGGCAAAAAGGCCTGTTTCTGACTTCTGAGAAGCGCATAAAGTCTTTGATAAGCACTCTGTACGTTTCGAAGGCAAGATTTCAAAAAATTTTTTTCTACGTTAATGTTGTCAGGTTGTCCGGATGGTAGATCTGATGGATTGTTCCCATCTGGCAGCCAATGAATTAAGGATGTTTTCGAAACCAAATCCTCGCCCATCCATTTAAATTGATTATTATCCATTGTGCCTATCAAGAACATATTACTTGGAAAAGGCATAGGTGTAGAAAGATGAATCGATGAAACTCGCATAACCTGGTCGTGCTTAAGCTGAAATGCTACCTCTGAGAAAAATTCATTTAGCTCAGCTGGACTTATTCTTGTTAGGAATCCCAAATATATCCGTTCAGAATTATCTGGCTGGCCGGCTTCATTGATGAGTTCGATTACTTTGCTTGAGTTCCAGCGAGTTTGAGCTTCGGTGAATTGTGTAATATTGGTGGTTTGATCGGCCCACCAGGTGTGGCCGACCATCGTCTGGAAACGGAAAGGATCATCTCCGATTAATAAATTGGCTATATTTTGCACTGCCGCGATTTTACCGGTGTTTTTTGGCCCCACGACCAAGGTTAACGGTTTTGATTTCAACCCCACGAATAGATTAGTAACCGCCAGGGGCGTTGCCAAAGATTCGGACTGGGAGGTTACCTGGGCGCTCATCGTTAATCAAACAGTTGCCAAAATTGCCAACCCCATGACGACAACACCTGACCCTAGGGCTAAACGTACCCATTCTTTATGGTGAAGGTTCCAATGTGCCAGCCGTCCAAGAGTGGGTTTTGCGGCTGCCAGAGCAAGAATAACGACCAACGGCAGGATAAAAACCACGTTGTAAAGCAATAGATAGCCGTAACCTAACAAGGCCGTTGGTTGCAGCGCCAGGAGACTTAACACTCCCAGATATACTGCCCCACTGCAAGGAACCGTGCAGAGGCCAATGAGGAAACCGCCAAGAACGAGCGCAGGAACGGTGGCTTTCTGGGCTGCTTGCCTGGCTAGAGCGCCGACCTTACCTGGCGCCTGTAGTCGCGGTCCCCAATCTGGCAGGAAGTAATCCTTGACCATCCATAAGCCTATCAAAATGGCCACCAGCGCGCCAATCCGAGCCGGCGCATGCTGGCGTGCGAATAAATCCGCGACCTTTAGCAACCCTACGCCAAGCGCAAGATAAGTCAAAAAAACTGCGCCAATGTAGATACTGCCCAAACCAACAAGCCGCGCCCGAGTCGCGTTGATGTTTTGTTCGCCTGCTTTGAGGGTAGCCAGTAAGGCGGTGATGAAAAGGAGGAGAACTGTAAACGCACATGGGTTAATCCCATCTACCGCTCCGGCAACCAATACTGCAGGTAGTGTAATTTTTGGGATGTAAGATTGCATGGCCATATCTGGCGCATTGGGGTGCCACAGGCCTGCCAACCCCAAAGCCGCCAGGGCAATCACGCCTAATGTAAGGATTGTGATGGTGCGCCGGATGACACTGGTGGTCATAGGTTACCCCTCTACGATCAATTTGCCATTCATGGTGGGGTTGGCGCGACCGCCGCAGCAGATATCACAGTAGAAGGTATATTCACCCGGCTCAGTTGGTGTGAAGGTGGCCATGGCGGTGCCTTTAGGCTGGGCGATTATATCGACATCCAATTCCTCCACAGCCCATTGGTGCTGGCCGCCGCCGTCGGTATGCCCTGAAGTGTCCAGGCTGCGCAGACGGATTGTTACCGGTTCTCCGACTTTGACACGAATTTCTTTTTTATCAAAACCAGCCATATCGGCGGAAACGTCAATGACATTTTCTGCCATCGGTAAAGCTGGTTTATAGAACGCCTTGAACAGTAAAAAGCCCGCCAATCCTAATACAGTTATGACGACACCCGTGAAAATGATCTTGTTCTTCTGTTGTTGGCGTTGGCGCACTAATTTTCGATTCATCCGGTCTTTGCGAGTAGTAATCTCGGGCATGATTTAATCCTTTTTTATCAAATCTGAGAATTAACCTGCAGGTGATAAAAAACATCTGATGCAGAAATGAGTCCCATTTGCTGCTAATACGAAAAATATTGCAAGAGAGATGGCGCCTGACCTGGTTGGGTTGGGGTCGCAATTCCTGCCGGCAGCTCGAGTATATCGGAAGCGCGTCCTTGCATATAGCGTGATGTAGCTTGGTTAGCTATAGGCTATTTTGCTTAATAATTAGCGACTGAGTGACGGTGATGTTCCTTTTGCCAAACGCCGGCCGAAAAATCCGATTAATAACCCTAAAATCAAACTAAGCCCGGAAACTGTGAAGACTGCATCCACCCAAAATTTCTGTGGAAATAGCCGGATAAGCGTATCGGAAAAGTTGAATGTCCAGGTTCCATCCAAAAAAAACAACTTATGGAATATGAGAAACCAGGTATCCCACCCGATAAAGGCCAGGAACCCTATAAGGGCTATAAAAATTGCGGTACCGAATCCCCCAATCTTTAGTGCGGAAGCAAAAGCCTGCCAATTTCGCCGCCAGGTCAATGACAAAATAGCAACCAGGCCAATGATCGCAGAAATCACCTTCCAGAATGTCCAAAAGAATTGATAGACATCTTGAACATCCTCCATATGACTCAACTCGCGCAGATTGTAAAGCGCCTGGTCTTCATTATTCTGATTTTCAAGAGCTGAAATTGGGAGATTTTCTCGTAAATAACGAACATTTTCAGAAGCGAAGCTTATCCGTTGTTCTTTACTAAACCCAAAAGGATCTTCTGGAAAATCTACCTTGTTGTACTCAATCCTCAAATACTCGCTTGTCACAAGCATGCGAACTGAACCAATCAGGAACCAGAATGGAATCACGAGAATGATGAGAATTTTGGCGGTCAGGTCGAAAGTTTTTTGCATGGGGCGACTGATCCTGTGGGAATGAAATTTACATATTACAGAGTGTATGGTTCATTTCAAATTTCTACCAGCGCCAGAATACGGTATTTGGAGCAGGGCATTTTTGCTTACTTATGGGTTCATATAATCACCAGATGGTTCAAACGGGCCTGTGAGACATTGTTATCATGGGAATCGTAAATGTGACCATCCACCGAGGGGAATAAAAATTGAGACAATCGTAAGTTAAAAAAAGCTGCCCGATTTCATCGAAATCGGGCAGCTTTTTTGCCATTTAGTTTTATTGCTGAATGTCTTTCAACATTAATTGATACTGCTCCTGATTGATTTCTCCTCTGGCATAGCGCTGTTCGAGAATTTGGCGCGCAGAGAGGGGTTCAGTTTTGGAGCTTCCACGGTCAGACTGGTTCGGTTGGAACAGCCCTCGCACTACTAACACGGCCAGGCCAATCAGAATAATCCAGAAGAAGAACATTCCGCCGAACATACCAAATCCCATCATTTCGCACCTTCCTTAGCGGCCTAAATCTGAAAGGATTTGTTGATATTCTTCCCGGCTGATTTCGCCCTTTGCATAGCGTGCTTGCGCAATATCCCTGGCTGATTGACCAGTTGAGGATTGGGGGCCGAGGCGAGTGGGGTTTGCACTCATTTGGCGAACAGCCCATACAATCAGCAAGACCAGGCCAATTAACAAAGCAATTGAGATGATCGAGCCCAGGATCATTCCGATCCAACCCATATTACCGTATCCAAAATTACCCATCATAATGTTTTTCTCCTTCCGGATCTTCATCCGTCTTTCATCAAGTTTGATTTGTGTTTACTTCCTTATGATAACGTGAAAGGATAAAGTTCCTTTGAAGCCAATGTAAAGTTTTGATAAAGATATTTGCGGGAATTTAGATCGTTTTATGACCCTAATGGCAGCGTGAAGTGAAAGGCACTGCCTTTGCCTTCGCCTTGGCTTTCGGCCCAGATCCTCCCACGGTGCGCTTTAACTAACGCCTGGGCAATTGTTAATCCGATTCCACTTCCCCCGCTTGTTCTTGACCTTGATTTGTCAGTTCGATAAAAACGCTTATAAATATAAGGCAGTTGATCCGGGGCAATTCCGATACCGGTATCCGTTACGGTAATAACAGCCTCGTTTTGATTCCGCGTTGAATGGATATAGACGCTTCCCCCGGGTTGGGTATATTGCAAAGCATTGCCTATCAGGTTCGTTAGCACCTGGAGGATGCGATCTGGATCGGCAGCTAATTCCGGCAGATTGTCATCCAGTTTCATTTGAAGATGAATACCTTTCTCTTCGAACTGGCGACCCAGGTGACTTGCAACCGTTTCAATGAGGTTGTTAATCGAAACAGGCTTGAGATCAAGTGAGAATGCACCCGCCTCGACCCGGCTGAGTTCTTGAAGGTCGTTGACCAGTCGCTGCAGGCGATCCGCTTCGGCAAAAACCTGTTGGTAGGTCTCAGGCGTAGCAGACATGACACCGTCCATAAGCCCTTCCATATAACCTTTGATAGCCGTTAGCGGTGTTCGTAGTTCATGTGAGACATCACCGAGCAGTTGGCGGCGCATGAACTCGGTTTTTTCAAGTTTGTCTGCCATCTGGTTAAAACTTAGCGCCAGTTGATCCAACTCATCCAACTGGTTTGAATGCACAATACCGGGAACGGTAATCCGTTCCGCGTATTCACCTTCTGCAATGCGATGGCTGGCCACCATCATTTTTTGCACAGGTCCTACGACCTGGCGGCTGATCAAAAAACTGGCTAATACCGCAACAATCAGTGCAGCACCAGCAGCCAGCGCAAGCGCTTCCGAAACGGAGGCCTGATAATTAGCAAACAATTCCACTTCCAACTCTTGAGCATTGCCCGCACCGGTCGCAGGGGCAGGCGCCAAAGTCATATTTCCCCCTGACATCATTGTACTCATCCCAGACAAGTGTCTATCATAAGCAGCAGGAATGGACAAACTGGTTGCCGTGGCCAACACAATAATCCCCACTAGAACCACGACCACATAGGAAAGAAATACTCTACCGGCCAAGTGCGTACGAAAATAACTCAGCATGCGTTCACCTATTTGTCTTCAAACCGATAACCCACTCCACGGATTGTTTCAACGAATTGGTCATTACCCAATTTTTGCCGGATGTGCCCAATGTGCACATCCACTACCCGTGAATCGCCGTAATAATTGTACCCCCAGACTATTTCGATCAATTTCTCTCGACTCAATACTATGCCATTGTGTTGAGCCAGGGCCAGTAACAAATCGAACTCCACTGCAGTAAGATCAATCAGACGATCATCTACCCAGACCCGGCGAGCCGCCGGATCGATGCGTAAATGGGTGAAAGCCAGAACCGAAGTTATTCCTGGGGTTTGGCTATTCCCTTGAATGCGCCGTAGGGCTGCTTTGATCCGGGCGATTAACTCACGAGGGCTGAATGGCTTAGTCAGGTAATCATCCGCTCCAACGGAAAGACCGACGATTTTGTCCGTTTCTTCGGTTCTGGCAGTTAGCATGATTACATACACATTCGACTCTCGTCGCAAATTGGCCAGTAATTCGATCCCATCCATGCCAGGTAACATCACATCCAGTATGATGATATCTGGCTTAAATGTACGGGCTAAAGATAAACCACCACGGCCATCAGCCGCCGTTTGATAATCATATCCTTCAACTTTTAGATATGCAGCTACTACACTTTGGATGGAGGGTTCATCATCAATTACGAGAATTTTAGCTGGTGCCATAGCGCATCCCTTTCGAACGTGTTTTATACATTATCTTCTTTACATTTTACATACAAACTTAGCCCTGCAGTCAAATAGGATATCGTTCATATAATGGCCATCGATTTGTTCCGGTTGCGCGCCAGCCTTCGACTTTGATGGAATCGCAATCGAGAAGTCGTTGGGTACTCTTTACCCGGTTATAAGGGCTATTGGATTTAACAGGTTCAGTCGATGTCGCGACCAGCATTTTCACGGGTCGTAAAAAGCGCCTTTTTACGCTAAAAGATTCCTGAATGATGCGCTAGAATGAAAATGAACATCCTGGATGAAATGAAAGAACCGAATCATGTCATTAGCTCGCCGCAATCTCCTTAAAGACAAGACCCGCATGGCTCTTTGTGTGGGCGGCGTAGCGCTGGCCGTGATGCTTATCCTGGTGCTCAACGGATTCCTGGCCGGGATGTACAGCCAAATTACTTCCTACCTGGACAACTCACCCGGTTCAGTCGTTGTGGCGCAAGAAGATGTGGTTAACCTGCTTGGGGCAACTTCCCTGCTGCCTGTAGGAATGATCCAAAAAGTAGAGGATGTTGGGGGAGTGAGGGAAGCGTACCCAATTCTTTCGCAATTCGTTATTCTGGATTTGCATGGAAAAAAGCAACCCGCTTACATGGTCGGGTACGTACCGGGACAGAGCAGTGGGCCCTGGGAACTATTAGCAGGACGTCGGCCAGAGACCGAACAGGAAATGGTCTTTGACCGTGTTCTTGCCAGCCGTCATGGGCTGGAAATTGGCGATACGGTGGAAGTGCTTGGAAAGGATTTCTCCATTGTTGGCCTTTCCAACGGAACTACCTCCTGGATGACCAGCTTCTTCTTTGTTCGTAAATCTGCCGCAGAGGACTTGCTGCTGATGCCAGGGGCGACGAGCTTCATTCTGCTCACCAAAACCGATGATGAGGATCTTGATGATTTCCTGCGGCAATTAAATTACCTGGATGGAATAAACGCTTTGACCAAGAAAGAAATGGCTGCCAATGACCTCAAGCTGTTCGCCAAGGTCTTTTCCGCTCCTCTCAAGCTGATGGTTGGAATAGCCTTTCTGGTAGGGACGATGATTGTCGGCCTGGTGATTTACACGATTACCGTGGAGCGTCAGCGTGAGTACGGAGTTTTAAAGGCAATCGGCGCATCGAATAGCGTTCTCTATAAGGTTGTCCTTACCCAGGCCCTGGCCGCCGCGTCGTTGGGGACAATTACGGGAGTCCTGATGGCGTATGGCGTGAGCCAATGGATCATGGGCGTCAGACCGCAGTTCCTCATCGTCTTCGACCCGTCTGATGTTGGCCTGGCGCTATTGGCAGGGCTGGGAATGGCTCTGGTAGCAGCGTTCTTTCCGGCGCGGGTGGTGGCCGGATTGGCGCCGGCAGAGGTGTTTCGGAAATGATCCGCTTTGCCTTGCGAAACATGTTCCAGAACAAAATTCGCCTGACGATTTCCGTTGGCGGAGTTGCGCTCGCGTTGCTGTTAATCCTCTCGCTCGACGCGATTTTCACTGGGGTTGAACAGCGGTTAACGGTCTATATCAATAATAGCGGTGCAGATATCTTTGTCGCCCAATCTGGAGTGCGCAACATGCACATGGCTTCTTCTTCCCTGCCAGTCACCACCATAAGGGATGTGGAAGCTGTGCCGGGTGTTGCAGCGGTCACGCCAATACTTTACCTTTCCAATATGCTTGTGACGGGCGACGAGCGTAACCTGGCATACATCATTGGTTTGCCCGAGGAGGCTGAGTTGGGTGTCCCATGGAGGATATCGTCCGGCAGCAGCTTTCCTGGGAAAGATGAAGCGATCATCGACCGAAATGTTGCCGAGGAGTCCGGCGTCAATTTGGGCGACAAAGTTAAAATTCTGGGGAAGGATTTCGAGGTCACCGGGCTTTCAGAAGAAACCTCCAGCCTGGTGAATTCGATTGCCTTTATCTCAATAGATGATTTCGCGATGCTGCGCGGTGGTACTGATACGATCAGCTTCTTGCTGGTAAAGGTGAAGGAAGGTGAATCTCCGCAATTTGTGGCTGAACGTATAGAAGCCCAAGTCAAAGATGTCACTGCTCAAACTTCCGCGGTTTTTGCAGCAACAGAGCGCCAGGTCGTCAAAGATATGAGCACCGATGTGATCACAATCATGAATTTAATCGGCTTCCTGATCGGGCTGGCGGTGATGGGTCTGACCGTTTATACCGCAACGTTGAGCAGAAAGAGAGAATACGGCGTTCTTAAAGCATTAGGCGCCCGCAACGGTCAACTCTATCGGGCTGTTCTGTCACAGGCGCTGCTCAGCGTCGCCTTTGGTTTTGTGATCGCTTTGGCAATCACTTTACTTCTTTCAGCAGTCATCCCACTCCTTGGTCTGAGCATGGTGCTGGAAGTCAGTGCGGCCTCACTGGTCAAAGTGGGCAGTTTCTCGGTGGTAATCGCTGGGATTGCGGCAATTCTACCGATCCGCCAGATTGCCGGGCTGGACCCGGCCATGGTATTCAGAGGCAGGTAATATATGGCACCTTCAACATTAGAAATCTCTCATGTCACCAAGCGCTATGGTTCTGGCGCAACAGAAGTCGTTGCAGTGAAGGATGTATCCCTGTCCGTTGCCCCCGGAGAAATCGTGCTCATTATGGGTCCGTCGGGATCGGGGAAGACTACTTTGCTCTCTATGCTTGGGGCGCTGCTCAAACCGACCGAGGGTGATATCCACCTCAATGGGTATGTTATAAGCGCTTTGAAGGAAGACCGGCTGCCGGATATCCGCCTGCGACATTTTGGTTTCATCTTTCAGGATTTCAACTTACTCTCCGCCCTGACAGCATTGGAGAATGTGGCGCTGGTAGCAGAACTCGCCGGAGTTAAGAGCAGCGTCGCGCAAAAGAAAGCGTCATTATTGTTAACCGATCTGGGCCTTGGGGAGCGTTTGAACTTCCTGCCCGAGAAACTTTCGGGTGGCGAGAAGCAGCGGGTGGCGATAGCCAGGGCGCTGGTCAACTCGCCGACGCTTGTCCTGGCCGATGAACCCACAGCCAACCTGGATTCGAAGATTGGTCACGAGATTATGCACTTGCTAAGGGCCATCGCCAAAGAGCAAGGCCGCAGCGTGGTGATCGTCTCCCACGATCAGCGCATCAAAGACATAGCCGATCGCGTACTATGGCTGGAAGACGGGCAGTTTAAGAATATCGACTAGTTGACAAACGGTCCGATCCTTGATGAGTGTTTAAGCCTATTGTCTGAAACCGGGGTTATGTGTTAAGGTTGGTAAAATCAGTGGAGAACTCTTTCCATTCATCATCAATTACTTGAGGTATGACATGCCCAAAAAAGACAGCTTTGAAACCCTGGCGATCCATGCCGGGCAGGCACCAGACCCTGCCACAGGCGCAGTGATCACTCCGATTTATCAAACCTCAACGTATGCCCAGGAGCAAGTAGGGGTGACTAAAGGCTACGATTACAGCCGCACCATCAATCCCACCCGTTCTGCTCTGGAGGCTTGCCTGGCAGCTCTGGAAGGGCAGGGTATAGACGGGCCTACTTATGGATTGGCTTTTGCGTCTGGCATGGCTGCTATCGACACTCTGCTCAAGTTGGTCAAGCCCGGCGAACATGTTGTTGCGTCCAATGACGTTTATGGCGGCACCTACCGCCTTTTCGAACGCGTCCTGGCTGATTACGGGTTGAAATTTTCCTACGTGGATGTCAGCAATCCGCAGCAAGTGGAAGCTGCGCTGCTTCCAGAGACCCGGCTGGTCTGGATCGAAACCCCCACCAATCCGCTGCTTAAAATTTCAGACATTGCTGAGACAGCCGCGCGGATCAAAAATAAAAATTCCCAGATAAAGCTGGCAGTCGATAACACCTTTGCGTCCCCTTATTTACAGCAGCCCCTGGCGCTGGGAGCTGATTTTGTGGTGCACTCGACCACCAAATATCTTGGCGGACATTCCGATGTGGTCGGCGGCGCAATTGTGACACAGGATGCTACCGCTTATGAAAAATTGAAATTTCTGCAAAACGCGGTGGGGGCGGTACCCGGCCCGATGGATGTCTGGTTGACCCTGCGCGGCATTAAAACACTGGCGTTGCGTATGGAGCGGCATTCCGCCAATGCCATGCGCATAGCCGAATATTTGAGCCATCATTCGGTTGTAGCGGAGGTTATCTACCCGGGTCTGCCGGAGCACCCTGGCCATCAGGTCGCGAAACGGCAGATGCGATTATTTGGCGGGATGGTGTCGCTGGTCTTAAAAAATGGCGCTGCAGCCGCGAATCGCATGGTCGCTTCCACCCGCATCTTTACCCTGGCCGAAAGTCTGGGCGGCGTCGAGTCCTTGATCGAAGTTCCGGCTGCAATGACACATGCCTCAGTCTCCGGCAGTCCGCTAGAAGTTCCGGGCGGGTTGGTACGATTATCGGTCGGCATCGAGCACGTGGACGACCTGCTCGACGACCTTGAGCAAGCGTTGAAAGTTTAACCCCATTCTTTAGCCGGAAATAGCTACCCAAAACCGATGCCCACATGCCAGATGTTGTGGGTGTCGGTTTTTTAATTGTTCCGATCGCCGTTATCGGGCTGTTTTTTCTGTCAGGTAATCAATCAGATCGATTTTCGTCAGAACATTGACCGGCCGGCCGTCTGCTACGATTACGGCGACCTTGCCACGGTCAAAAACGGATAACAGCAGCTCGATGCTGGAACCCGGCTCGACGGTCACCACGCTGGGGTTGATGATCCCTGAAATGGTTTCTTCTGGATCGTGTATATGTCCGGCATGAAGCAGGTGGTCCAATAAATCCACCTCGCTCACAATACCAATCAACCTGCCTGTGTCGTCAACCACCGGCAGTTGAGAGATTTCGTAGGCCTTCATTTTCTCAACCACTGCGGTGATGCGTTCACCGGAGGTGGCTGTGATCACCGGACCTTTGTTACGGAAATCGATCAGGGCGGCTACGGTATCTTCTGACCGGCTGGCGGGCAGATAACCGTTCTCGCGCATCCAGTTGTCATCGAATAATTTTGAAAGGTAACGGTTGCCTGTGTCGGGGAGGATGACGACGGCAATTTGATCCGGCTTTAAACTGCGCACAATTTTCGATTTCAGCAGCCCGGCGACCGCCGAACCCGAGGATCCGCCAGCGAAAATGCCTTCTTCCCGTACCAGACGGCGCGCCATGAGAAATGATTCGCGGTCATCCACCTGCACAACTTCATCGATGAGCGACATATCCAGCGTGCTGGGGAGAAAATCTTCTCCAATCCCTTCGATTTTATAAGTCTTCGGATGCGGGTCATCAGGTATGTGGCCTAGTTTCCAGGTTTCATAAAGCAGGGAGCCCTGGATATCCACCCCGACCACTTTCAAGTTGGGGTTTTGTTCTTTCAAGTAGCGCGCAGTTCCAGTGATGGTTCCACCTGTGCCCATGCCAGCAATCAAGACATCGATCTTGCCCGCAGTCTGGCGCCATAGCTCGGGGCCAGTGGAACGGTAATGGGCTTCGGGGTTGGCTGGGTTATGATACTGGTTGGCGAGGAGGCTGTTTGGCGTTTCGTTGACAATTCTGGCGGCTACACTGTAATAGCTGCGTGGATCATCCGGGGCGACCGCGGTAGGAGTAATAATGACCCGCGCACCAAAGGCGCGCAAAAAGCGCACCTTTTCTTCACTCATTTTGTCTGGCATCACGAAGACGGTTTTATAGCCTTTTACGGCAGCCACTAACGCCAGTCCAGCCCCGGTATTTCCAGAAGTGGCTTCGACGATTGTTCCGCCTGGTTTTATCCGGCCTTCCTGCTCGGCATTTTCGATGATGGAGAGTCCGATGCGGTCTTTGCTCGAACCGCCCGGATTGAAATACTCCACCTTGGCGAGGACATGGGCGGCGACCGCATCGAAGGCAACCTGATTGAGCTTTACCAGAGGAGTCTGGCCAATCGTCTCCAGAATATTCTTATAATAAAGTGGCTGCACTTCGGAAACCAATGGTTTACGAGTTAAATGTTTGGTTACCATTTGAATAATCCTTAATAATGGTCTTACAAATAGAAAAACGGCCAACTTAAATATAAAAGCGTCAAACAGGAACGCCCTAACACGAACGTGTTTCTTGCGGGGTGACTGTCTGCCGCCTGTGGCAGTTGGCCGTTCAGAATAAAGTCGGTTGTGTTTTATGCGAGGCGGTAGTTACAGTTCCCGCCTATGACAGATGCAATGGTCCATGAGATACCTCTAATGTCAATTTCAAAAGTTAGATCAACTGACGAAGATTAGAAACCATTGAAATTGCACGGTTTTGTGCTTATTATCCAGATTCAATCCTTGTGCGAAGTATATCATAGATTAATGACTGCATATACCGCCGAATTACTTGTTATTAAAAAGGTAATTATGCCTGTAATCGATAGTGAAAAATGGGGCGCCGCCTTTTGCTGTACCTATAGTGAAAAATGCTTGCTCTACACCCCGCATAAATGCGCTTACCCCCGGTCGTTTGACCTTGATAAGATTGTGTAGAAACTCTTAGTTAGAGGCTAGTTCGATTGGAGGTTGCGATGCTCAAAAAACTCCATTTTGACATTGGCGATATGACACTCGCTCTGACGATTTGGTTATGCTCGCTTCCCATTATTGGTTTCGTCGCAATTCCACTCTTTGGCCTGCGCAGCGCAGCAACTATCGCTCTGGCAGCATTTTTTGTAATGATGGCCATTTGTTGGGGCATTTGCGGCACACAGGCATTAAAACGTTACCTGCACAAGTAGCCGTCCCACGCCTTTAAGCAGTAGTTTAATTCGTTCAAAATACTTGGAATTCGAGGAATAATTGATATGACAGCCAAAACCAGGAACAAAGCCGTTGTTGCTGCCAAAGAAAAGAAGGAAACCCCCATCGTGGTGTATTTCATGGCTGTAGCCGGGGCAATTGTCGGCTATCTTGTCCTTGGCAAGATCATATTGGGCGCACAGCCGCACCCCTATCACTGGATTTCGGGGGTACTCGGCGGAGTTCTGGGTTATTTCCTGGGATGGCTCTGGTTTCGCTTTAAAGGCGACATCTTATAGTATTGTGAAAACCACCAAGTCTATCAGGGCGAATTCCTGAGTTCTCAATGAATCCTTCGATGAAACCAGATCGAAGGGTACTATCTTAGACCTTTTCCCTATCCTAATCATTTTCATTCGGTCATTCTGGCCGATTGAATAGTGCTGATTTAACTTTTCGCAACCCAATTTAGATTTGTCAGCGTCTTGATCGTTTCAGGGATTGCATTCGCAGACAGATGATGCGTTGGCTTCATCTGCGCGCACGTCAGCCTGGCAAATCCTGCTCGCAAGAGAATAGAGCCTGCATCCGGCGGCATTAGCCAGCACAGGATGAAATTACATTATGCTCGTTTGTTTGCCCGGCCGCTCAAATAACCCAGGTAAGCTGGAACTAAAGGCAGTACGCAAGGCGAGAAAAAGGAAATCAGGCCAGCGGCAACTGCAAAAATATACGATGGAGTCACCGCACCGCCTAATGGCAGGTCAAAGTACCAGCCGTTTTTCTGCGCCCATATGGAGATCAAAGTCATTTTTCCAAAGAGTAAAAGCAGCCCGAGTGCAATTAAAAACACGCCATTGACGATTTGAAAGACGCGAGCATAACGTCGGAAGCGTCCGATAAATTCGACGGCTCGATCCAGGCCCACGCCAAGCAGGAGGAACGGAATTCCCATGCCAAGTGCATAGCCGCTGGTCAACAGCATTGCCTGTCCGGCACCCTCCTGGCTGAAACCGAGCGTCAAAATGGCTCCCAGCGTGGTCCCAATACAAGGCGTCCAACCTGCCGCAAAAACCACCCCCATCAAAGCTGAAGATGCCCAACCGCCGCTTTTTCCAGCGCCGGGCATATTGGGGCGGGTGTCGGAGTAGAACATCCATGGCATCCGGAATAAGCCAAGATTGGAAAGGCCAAAAAGGATGATGACCACCCCGCCGACCCTTGCGAGGGTGATTTTAATCGTCGCAAAAACCTGACCAAACAGGGTGGCAGCTCCACCCCAGCCGACGATAAACACCAGCGAAAACCCTGCCACAAACAAACAGGCATGGAAAAAGGTGGACCAGCGTTTCGAAATTTGAGTTTTAGGAAGAGTTGGATTGAATTCGGCCATGGAAGATTATTTTGGTGTAGGAGATGGACTAACCATTTGATCATAACCGGGTTCGGGTGGACATTGACCCGTAAGATTACCTAACCTGGTATAGGCACAATGGCCTGCCATACTTGGAAGCTTCCAAAACGCCCGGCCAGAATACCCCCAATCGAGCAGGATGGTTTGCCGGATTTCATGACCGGTATTGGCGCCGGACGGCCGAAGATAATAAATCCACCAGGATGGTCAGAAGAATCAATGCAATCAAGGTTGATGTTATTGCTGCGTAATCGAAATTACTCAATTGCTCGGAAAGTAAGCGGCCCAGACCGCCAGCTCCGACAATTCCGATCACTACGGTTTCTCTTATACAATTTTCCCAGCGATAGAAAATGTAGGAAATAAATCCGGGGAAAACATCAGGCAAGGCGCCGTACATAAAAGTTTGACCAGGGCTGGCGCCAAGCGATTGCAACGCAACAAGCGGTCGTTCGTCCATGTTATCAACCGTTTCAACCATCAGCCGCCCTGTAATTCCCCAGTTATGCAGCGCCAGGGCAACCGCGCCGGGCAAAATGCCCGGGAAAACAACAAACAAGATCATCAATACCCAGATCGGCGTAGGCACAGCCCGCGCGATGAGGAAAAACATGCGCACCAGGTAAGCTAAGATGGCTGCAGGACGGAGGCCGGGTTGACGGGTAGCAGTAATCTGCCCAAGGTTCCGTAATCGACCTGAACTTACGAAGGCGGCTGCCATTGCCAATGGCCCAACGGCAGCCATGGCGAGGATGGAAATGGCCAGAGTCTGGCCGGAAAGGCGCAATAAATATAGCAGCCCGCCATCCGGCAATTGTGGTGGGAATGAATCGCGTAAAATACCTTCGAGCAACTGCGCGGTGCGGGGCGCCAGTATGCTGGAAAAATCAGGTTTCAGATAAACCAGCGCGAATCCTGTCAGCAGCAAAATCGAGATCATCGACCCTTTGAGAAAAGCTGAGGATCGGGTTGAACCAGTGCTCGGAATGCCGGCAGTGTGGTTTACACCAGTTTGAATCTCGATGCGGGTTGATCCGCCCAGAGCTTGCCGCAACTGTGAGCTCCAAACATCGGTCAATCCGGAAAGGAGCAGGAGCGCAATGAGCATGGGGAGGAATTCCTGGTAACGCAAACTCTGAAGGCTCAGCAGAATCTGGTAACCCAACCCGCCGGCCCCGATGATCCCCAAAATCGTGGCAGAGCGAATGGAGCACTCGAAACGATAAAAAGAGTAGGAAATCAGGTTAGGGAGCGCTGAAGGAAAAAGTGCGTAGAAAAAAGCCTGCAATGGGGGTGCGCCAGCATTCAACATGGCCAGAAACGGCTGACGCGGTTGCTCATCCAATATCTCTGAAAAAACCTTGGCACAGATTGCGCCAAAAGGAACCGCAATCGCAAAGATGGCTGTCAGCGGAACCAGACCAAAAATGTTGACGAAAATCAGACCCCAGACGATCTCGTGCAAGGAGCGCGGAACAGCCAGCAACGTACGGGCAGCCAGCCATGGGCTGCGGCGATAAAACCGGAGGGCGATTGATCCCGGTCGCGCCGCCTCTTGATTGAACCCATGCGCCTGCCACCACACTTCGGAAGACAGGATACCCCCAACCATCCCGATCACCAGGCTGAAAAAGGTTCCGAGCACCGCGTAGGAAAGGGTGATGAGCGTTGAGTCCAGTGTCAGCCGCAGGAAGGCAGATGAAAAATTTGGGTGGAACAGGCCGTCTAACAGCCGCACTACTAAAGCCCAGCCGCCCGGGTTGATCAACGCTCCGCTGAACAGATTAGCTTGCACAGCAGCCCAAATCACGCTGGCAGCTACGCCAACCCAGATCAGTTGGCGGGGCGGCAACCTTAGCCGAAGCGGTGGACGACTGGCTGAAAGTGTTGCGTTTCTCATGTCAGCCTGTAAAGCGCCTGGATCATGGCCGGCGTAACTTCACGCGGGACAGCATCAAATAGCAGCCTGCCGGCGCGCAGCCCGATGATGCGGTCGAAATGACTAAAAGCAAATTCGATTGCATGCAAGCTGACGATCAGCGTTTTTCCCTTACCGCTCAGATCGCGCAGCAGGTTCATCATCTCACGGCTGCGCTCGGGGTCTATGCTGGCAATCGGTTCATCCGCCAGGATTACATCCGGGTTTTGAACCAGTACCCTGGCGATTGCCACCCGCTGCTGTTGCCCTCCCGAAAGTGTCGCCGTCCGTTCATACAATTTTTCGGGTATGCCCACCTGCGCCAGGGTTTCAGCAGCAATTTGGGTTTCCAGCGGCCAGATCAGCGATACCATTGCTTTTAACAACGACCAACTGCCCAACCGACCGGCATTGATGTTGTGTATGACGGCAAGATTGTTTACCAGATGGAATTGCTGGTATAAGGTGCCGATTTGGCGCTGGATAGGGCGCCTCTGGCGTGCCGAAAGACGCGCCAGCGACCGGCCAAAAACCTCAACGTCCCCCTGGGTTGGCGCCAGGGAACCGTTCAACAGGCGGATCAGAGTGCTTTTTCCAGCTCCGCTCGGCCCGACCAGGGCGACTTTTTCACCCCGGCCAATTTCAAGGTTCAGGCCGGTAATCGCCTCAATGGACTCGAAATGGCAGGACACATTGCGCAGCCGAAAAACGGCAGGGTTAGGCGCACTTGAATCTCCGGGAAGCTTTTCTTGAATTGTGATCATTGCCTAGCGAATTTTTCCCAGTTCACGCGCGATTTCTTCAATCTCGGCGTAATTGCTGTCCTGCGTTTCGATGAATTTGCCGGCGCCAAAAAGATCCAATATTTCTTTTTGCTGTGGATCACTGGCATCCAAAGTTAGAAAAGCCTCCTTAAGTTTAGGCAAGAAATCGTCGCCGTAGCGTGCAGCTACATCCCCGCGGATGACCCAGTGATAGTCATAATAGGCCGGGGTGGTCCATAAAACGATAACCCTGGTCAAGTCCACTTCATTGTTCTGCGTGCGGGTTTTCCAAACTTGTTCATTGAGCACGCCTGCCTGGTAAGTACCGGCCTCGACCAGTTGGATGGTTTTATCGTGCGACCCGGAAAAACCAGCTTCGCCCTGAAAGTCCTCCAGACTGACTCCCGCCTCCTTCAAAAAGTATTGCGGCATCAACCGGCCTGAGGTGGAAGATTCAGAGCCGAAGGTGAAGGTACGTCCTTTTAACTGCGCCAGCCCGCTGGTATCTTCAAAGGGCGTCAAACCACTGTTGACATTAGCAATGAACACACTGTGAAATTCCGCGTCGATATCGCGTTGCAAAATAGCCTGCGCGCCGGGTACCTGCAGGCGCGCCTGCACGCCAGTCAAACCGCCAAACCAGACCATATCCAAATCCCCAACTTTTAAGGCCGTGACGGACGCGGTGTAATCGGTAACGGGTTTATATTCAACCGGTACGCCTAATTTTTCGCTTAAATAAGTTGCGATTGAGCCGTACAACCGGTTCAACTTCTCGGGATCCTGATCCGGGATGGCAGAAATAACAAAAGGCCTCACCTCTTCAGCTTCCGGCGCGCTGGCTGGCTGGCTCTGCGTGGGTGCCTGCGGCGTGCAGGCCGCGAGCACCCATCCAGCCAAAATCAGGCTGATAACGATCCATTTGTTGTTTAGAAAAACTTTGTTGTACAGGAATTTAATGGACATGCGGTAGATCCTCCAAATCTTGAAATTTAAAAATATGCGACCGCCAGCAAATGCTGACGGTCGGCAGGAGGATCTATCTGAAAAAGATATATCTACAGCCTACGAACCCGCGCTTGCTGGTTCTTTATGGAAGACGAAGCCGCCTTCCTGGCAAAAGGCTCAGGTATATCTGTAGGTCATTTTTTTGTCCCTCCGCATGATCCTATTGCGAAATTATATATCATTATTTATACAAGTGGTAGGAGGTGGGCTATGATTCTGGGTTTTCGGTCAGAGCTGTTTTTGCCTGAGCCATCAGGGATTCACGCCTGGAGCGGTATTCCTTTTCGTCCAACCCACCTTGCTCGTACTGCTCATCGAGCCGGGCAATTTGCGCCAGGAGGGCATCAAAGCCGGGCGAATCTTCCTCCTCAGAACTTTCGCCAGCTTCCTCTTCTTCATCCACGCTGTCCGCCGAGCGTTTGGTGGAGCGGACCCAGCCATAAACTCCACCGGCAGTCAGGGCGATACCGAGAATTCCCAACCCTACGGTAATGGGTAGTTTGTTCGGAGTGGAGGAGGTTTCAGCCGGTACGACGGTTCCGTTGGTCGGGATATTCGGTTCGCCGGTGAAGGTCAGCACCAGGCTCGTGCCTGCCGGGATGGCTTCCAGCGGGTATAAATCGTAAATCTGGCCGTCCTGTCCTTCAACTTTTTCGGGTTCGCCCAGCCCTTCAGCGGATATGGTCATACCAGAGGTATGTGGTAGGACAAAATTGACGCTCTGGACCGGTAAAGTGGTCTGGAAAGAAAAGGTTTGTGGATCGGCGTAGGGAAGCAGATATCCAGCGACGATCATATTGACCATCTCACCAGGTTGAATCGACGCCAGGTCCGCAAAGCCGCCGTCATACTTGATGAATCGAGTATTGTCCTGTGGCTCAAAATTGATAAAATCGGCATTTTCTGGCAGGGGGAAGAGTACAGAAGCTTTTACTTCGCTATTGCCGGGAATGTTCTGCCCGGCCCGCACTGTGCGTTCGCCCAAATTGGAGAGCGCGAAGAGTTCCTTCACCTCCATACCGTCCTGGGCAAAATCAAACAGCACATGCATCTGCTCGATACGCACAGAAGTCAGGTCCGGGGTGGTTTCGTATACCGCCACTTCCAAATTAGCTTCGGTGATCCCTTCTTCCGCCCAGATCATCGGTGAATAGTAGGTGGTTTCTTCAAAAACGACCGCAGCCGTGTAGCCCAAACCGACCTGGAATGGCACTTCAGTGATGGTGAAATTGCCATCGGCTGTCGATTGGCCGTGAAGCATGCCCAGTTCATTTTGATCCTGATCCAGGATGTGCAGCATTACCTCCAATTCACCGACCTCTTTGGCAGGATCATTTTGGTTTATGATTTTGCCAGTTATGCTGCCTTGCGGGAGCGGGACCGGTGTTTGCGTTGGAATATTCGCGCCGGGCGTTTCATTTTGAGCCTGCACGCGTGCAGGTTGAAATGCAAAAACCATGCCGAGCAATAAAAAGACTATGAATTTAATCGGTTTGCGAATCATGATCTGCCTACTTTTTATCGGGGTGAGGGGAAGACTCAAGAACCAACCCGCAGGCTGGACAAAAACTGTCATCAGCTCCAACGGGTTTTCCACAATGCGGGCAAAATTCTTTTGTGACCATCGTTCCACATTTCATACAGAAGTTTGCTCCCTCAACCAGGGGCGCCTGGCAGTTTTCGCACTTGAATTCTGAAGGTGGATCTGGATTGGCTGGTACATCAGCGTTGCCAGCGGGGCGTTGTTTCCGCCGAGCCTGAATCAGCGATTCAAGTTTGGCGTCGCTCATATCCTCAAGACGCTGATACGACGCGGCTGCTTGCGCAATCAAATTTGTGCGCAAGCTGGAATAATCGTCGTCGCTGACTTTGCCAGCGCGGTAATCAAAATCCAGGTCACGCAACGCCAATATGGCTTTTTGGTGGCTTTCCTGGAGGGCTTGCTTGGATACGCCTGGCCGCCTTAAAGCAGCCCGGCTCGATTTTTGCGCAGACCCTGCAGTGCGGAAAGGCAAAGCGACATAGAATAGAGAAAGGACGAGCAATGCAAAACCAATGACTAAGGCAAAAGTATTCATAGGGTTCTCTTAATCCACCTTGCGGATTTCGGCTTCTATTTTATCCAGAATTTGTTTAGGAATTCCGGTTCCAGTTTGAGATTCGGTCTGGACCAGTGGGCGGGACAGGCGGCTTGCGCGCCAACTTTTTAAGACCAGCCCGACAAAGACCAGACCTAATGCTACGATCAATAACGGAAGCATCCATACCAGCGAGGTAAATCCACCTCGTTCCGGTTCAGCCAGAACGCGTTCGCCGTATTGCGTGACGAAATAATCCATTACTTCTTTTTCTGTCCAACCACTGGCCAGTTGATCTCGGATTTGCGCCCGCCAATCTTTACAGGCCTGGGTTTCACAAACATCCAGAGGTGTGTTGGGACAAACCGGGCAGTAAAGTTTCTTGGCTACCAGATTGACCTCATTATCGCTGGGAACAGTGGCGGATGCGGGGGTAGGCGCAGGGTCCTGCGCATAGACTTTGGCTGTGATGAACAGGCTTGCCAGTGCTGCAAACAAGACCAGTAACAGGAATTTATTCTTCGTCATCTCGTTAATCTCCAATGCTCGGTGCTGCGGCTGGAGCCGGGACCGCCCCATCTTCTGGTTGATTCTTCAGGGAGTAGGTGGCTTCACTTCGCCCGCGAGCCTGCGACCAGGTTCCAATTAGCACGCCCAGCGCAAGGACGAAGCCACCAATCCAGACCCAGTTAATCAGCGGATTCACGTAAATTTTAAACGTCGAGCTTTGGTTGCTGATCGATTCCCAGCCCACCAGCAGTATATAAACATCCTCGCCCGCCGTGGAATACACCCCTGCAATACTGACCGGCTGCTGCTGCACGACAAAGTAGTCACGCCGCGGTTTAAGAACTTTAACCTGTTGGCCATCTTTGAATAACACGGTACTCGCTTCAACGATCTCGCGGCCGTCCGAGCCCATATAGCCTTCCAAACCATCGAAACGGAGGCTATATTCGCCGATGGTCAGCGATTCTCCGGCAGACAGGGTGCCTTGAGTTTCTTGCTTATAAAAAGCATCGCCTATAAAACCAAGCGCGATCATGATCACGCCCAGGTGGATGATATAACCGCCAAACCTGCGCCGGTTGTTGATTACCAATTTTATAAGGGCTGTGAAGGGGTTTTCACCACGCGTGGACATGCGGATCTGCGTACCCCGCCAAAATTCAGCCAGGATGGAAATGGTAACAAAAGTCACCATGGCAATTGAAAACAATGAAATTGCAGGCGACTTTGGATTAATCAAGGCTCTGGCAACAGCCATAATCAGGGCACCTGAAAGGGGGACCGCTAATCTGGATAATAATTTGTTGACAGCTTGCCTGCGCCAGGCCAACATCGGCGTGATGCCCATCAGGGTTATCAATGCCAGGAACATCGGCCCAGTTACCTTTTTGAAATAAGGCGGTCCGACTGTAATTTTTGTGTTGGTGAATAACTCGGTGATCAAGGGGAAGACCGTGCCCCACAATACCGCTATGGTGATCGCGAGAAAGAGCATATTTTGTAGTACAAAAGCAGCTTCGCGGGAGAACAGGCTTTCCAGCTCATGTTCTGCTTTGAGCGAACTCCAGCGCATCATCAGTAAGGTCATAGCGCCCAGGAAGGTGATGCTGATAAAGATCAGGAAAGCCGGTCCAAGCGCGGTTTTTGAAAAGGCGTGCACCGATCCGATGACGCCCGTGCGGGTAATGAAGGTGCCAAATAAAGATAACGAATAGGTCAGGATGATCAGCAAGATATTCCATTTTTTGAGCATCCCGCGCTTTTCGGTCATCATCACCGAATGCAGGAAAGCAGTACCGGTCAACCACGGCATCAACATGGCATTTTCGACCGGATCCCAACCCCAGAAGCCGCCCCAGCCAAGAACGTCATAAGCCCAGCGGCCGCCTAAAATCAACCCGATGGATAAGAAAATCCATGCAACCAGTGTCCAACGGCGAACTGTGCGGATCCACTGGTCGCTTGAGGTGTCGTTTTTCATCAACGCCGCAATCGCGAATGAAAAGGGAATGACAAAACCGGTAAAACCGAGGTAGGTGGTGGGCGGGTGACCGATCATACCGAAATGGCGCAAAAGCGGGTTAAGCCCTGAACCATCGGCGGGGATATACTGCTGGCCGTTAAGCGGCTGGAAGATGGCAATCACCAGATCTTGTGCGCCCGGCACCAGCCACATTTTTGTAAACGGATTGGTGATGAACACAACAACGCCCACAAAAAAGGTGGTGGTCAGCATGGCGACGAACATGACGTACGGCATAAGTTCGCGGTCGGCGTCCCATTTACGAATCACAACCACGGCCACAAAACCCGCCATCAGCCAGGCCCAAAAGAGCACTGACCCTTGCTGTCCGCCCCACAAAGCCGTAATGCGTAAGAACGGTGACATGGCTCGGCTGGAGACATCAGCCACATAAGCCTGCGAGAAGTCCAGCGCATTTAGCGAATAGACAACCGAGAGGACTGAAATGGTCAGCAAGGCAAAGACGGCCACGATCGCATTGCGGGCGCTGGCTACCCAGTCCGGGCGTTTTGACATTCCGCCATTGACTGAAAGCAAGGTGGCATAGACTGACAGGCCGAAGGCGATTATTAAGGCAATTAATCCAATATCCGGGATCATTCCAACTCCTAGGAAAATTTATTTTGTGTAAGGCTCGCTCAATAATTCGTCGATGCGGTTGTCTAATTCAGGCTCGAATAACGGCCCGATATGATTCCCGCGCAACGTCCCGTCTTTGGCGACATAATAGGTTTCTGGAACGCCTTTGATGTTGTAACTCTGCGAAATGCGCGTGCCGAGGTCGGGGCCATTGAAATAGGTGATATCAAATTCATCGATATAAGCCAGTGCTGGCTTCTCTGCATCCGCATAATCCACCCCGATAAAAATGACACCCTTGTCCTTGTATTTCCGCCAAGTACGTTCCAAATAGGCCGCTTCTTCGCGACAGGGCGGGCACCAGGAAGCCCAAAAATTAATGATCACGACATTTCCGCGCAGGTCGGAAAGCGTGTATGTGCGGCCGTCGAAACTGGTCAGGGTGAAATCGGGGGCCATTCCTTCTTCCAACGGGGTCTTTTCAGCCTGGACTAATCCCCAGGCCAGCAGGGCGATCAACCCGACAACTAAAAAAACCACCACCAGCCGGCCGGTGGTTGACCATATGCGATTGGGTGCTGGTTCAACAGGCGTAGTTTGATCCACCGGCTCCGGATTGATTTCTGTCATATCACTCCTCACTTTTGGTTTATAGGTCTATGGGTAAAATTCAAGGACTTGCTTTAACGATTGGTCGGCGATATTAGGATTGGCGGATAGCCAGACTAGATTCTTTCCGGACTGGAAGAAATAATGACTTTGTCCCATTCCATCCAGACTGTAAATCGTCCGGTCTCCATCTTGAACGGGGTCTTTAAATGTGAAAGGTGACCGCCCTTCGGAAATTTTTAGTTCCATGTCAACCAGTAGAGTGTTGGCTCTCTCGGTTGTATCGGCTGTGGCCACCCACAGGGTTACGGCATTCCATTCGCCATAGATTCCTTTGGCTCCGGATGTGACCGCCAAATGTTTACCATGCAACTGCGCAAATTCATCGACGGCTTCGCTGCCGGTAATTTGCTTCGATAACTGGTAACCGGCGATTTGTTCAGGTAAAAGCCGATCAACCGATTTGGGACTGGGAAAACCAAAAATAAAAAAAACAAATAATGTTATTAAAATCGCGGCGCCAAGCACCATCAATATTAATGAGACCCATTTGCTGGATAAGATCGACATCTTTTTTTCATTCATGGCGGGGATAGACAACAGGCATACGGTTGTCAATGTCAAGTATATCGACCCGGTTCGGATAGCACGAGCGCCAAAACCATTGGTTAAGATTGAGCAATTATGCTTAATGGTTAATTCAAAAGCATTGGTCGAAACAAAAAGCAGAGGAGCTTGCTCCTCTGCTTCATCAAATGCCAATGGTACGCAGCTCTACACACCGCAGCTGCCGCCGTTGCTGGGAGCTTGCGGGAGCAAACCGTTTCCTTCCAGGAATTGATGCAGTTGTTTAAAGCCAGATCCGGAAGAATATTGCCGCCCAAGAAGCAGGCCCGCGTCCACATCCTGATATGCCAATCCCTCGGTATTTTGAAAATAGACTGCCTGTTCGAGGGTCTGCTGCGGATACCAAAAGGCGTTTACATATTTGGCTGCTTCCAGCATTTCTTCCAGGCTGGCATCCTGCGATGCCATCAACTCAAGCAACCCCAGCATGGCCATGCCGTGATTGCAATCTGGGAAGTTAGTCGGGTTGTCGCAGCATGGGCGGTAAACCATAGCCGCCGCTTCCTCGAGCCGTTTTTGCTGATCGGCGGTCAAGGCAAACAGTTTCGACTGTGAAAAAATCTCGCGAATGGGGCGAGTTGCCAGCGTCCAACCACCCGTAGAGGCGAATCCCTCTATGCCATTTTGGCCGCTTTTTTGAATAGGCCCAGAATCCAGAATCGGATTTTGGCTGGCAAGCCCGGTAGCCCACAAGAAATTGAGCAGGAAATAGGCATTTGTGCTGTTCATCGCCATTTGACCGGTAAAAGTACCATCCAAAATGGCGAGTTGTTCGTCGGTCAACGGCTGCCCGGCTTTTTGATAAACCTGGATGAACAAGTCGCGATTAATAACCCCGGCTTCGACCAATTGAGTTCCAAGGTTGCCGAAATCGATTGGGAGAGTGTATCCGGCTTTGGGATTGATTTGCTCGAGCAGAGCAGCGTATGCGTCCGATCCAGACAGGCCGGCTTTTCCGCCGGTCCTCTGAGCACCCCAAAGGCCGTATCCACTGGCTAACCCGAATACATACGTCAGGATGCTGATAAGCAACCACCACGGTTTGGCAGACCGGCGAATAGCCTGCCGGCTGCGGCGCAGCACCTGTGTTGGTTGTGGGATGGTTTCTTCGGATTGGGGTAATGGCGTGTTTTCAGGAATGGTCATCAATTATCACTGTTATCTTGAAATAAATAAACGAGCGCATAGTTCAGATGTTACCCATATGCGCTCGTTGGCGGGTTATTCAACCCAATTGGAGAGAATTGTTACGATTTTGTCAGGCTCAGTTGAGTCGTTGGTGATGAGATGGAGACTGAAGTTGTGCATGCCGCCCATCTGGTCGTGCATAACGAATTCCATGGAAATGGTCGTGCTTTCGCCGGGTTTGAGAGCCATCGAACCGATGGCAGGATTCGGCGGTCAACACCCTTCCAGGACTTCAATGTAGGGCGCTTCCTTGAAACGCAAGGGTTGGTCGCCTACATTGGTCACCTTGACAACCGTGCGGACCGACGCCCCGCCCAGCTTGAGATCACCGTAATCATAGACATCTTGTTCCACTTTGAGCTTCGGTGCTCCGGTCACTTCGATAGTGGCTTTATCTGGCCCGCCGCTGCTCAAAAGCGCCCAGATAGCTACCAGGACCAAACCGATGCCGGTGACAATCAGCCAGATTGGGAAACTTTTTTTGACCTTCTTTGGCTTAAATTTAGTTTTAGTTCGCGCCAAGGACTCTCTCCTTCACCTTTTTAGGCTGTTGTTTGAGTTTACCGCTACCATTACTGGCAATGAAGGGCAGAATTACCATCTTTGAATAGGCAATTATGCCTGTTTCCCGCACCACCCAATGACCACTCAAAGCCCCAGCAATGGAGTGAGGATCTCCAGCATCTGGTCTTCAGTCATTGCGCCAAGCTGAACGGATCGGATAATCCCTTCGCGATCGATCCAGTAGCTGGTTGGCAACCCATATACTCTATACATTTCTTCTCCAACTTCCCCGGTTTCATCGAAAAGGATCGGGAAAGTCAGCTTGAGTTCGTCAATGAAAGCCAGCGCTTCGTCGAGCGAGTCGGTATATGTGGTGTTAACACCCAACACAACCAATCCTTGATCGGCAAACTTATCAGAAATTGCCTGTAAGACGGGCATTTCCTCGCGGCAAGGTTGGCACCAACTCGCCCAGAAATTGACGACCACAACGGAACCGGCCAGGTCGGATAAACGGACGGCGTTTCCAAAGCGGTCGGGCAGTTCGAAATCAGGCGCGGGTGAATCAACTTTTGGGGTTTGCAAATTCAAAAAGAGGGTATTTTCAGTCGGTTGGGCCGGAACCGTGAAGAAATATCCTTGATCAGGAGTAGGGGTCATAACAGGCTTAAGATCATTTTGCGAGTTCAACAATCCCGCCGCCAGTAAACCGAGTGTTATTCCCGCAATAATAATGGTTATCAGTACGTTTGGATTGGATCGGTGGTTTGAGGATTGCATAAGGTTTCCTATTATAGGGTAGGTCACTTCCCTGTTTAGCATACAACGATTAGGTTTTACATGGAAGGAGTTTAATTACCCCATTCGTGATGGGCAATTTTGCTGGCATAAAATAAGGCAGAATCGCTCGCAGGATTTGCGTCGTGAACCAGCTACAATACTGCATACCCAAGGATCAATGATTAGGATGGACTTATTTTTTAAATTAAGATCGCGGTTGCGAAACCGGATCGTGCTTCCAGGACTGACTCTGCTGCTCTTAGGTGCGGTTGGGGTACCTACGTTGTTAAGCGGCAGGCTGGCGAACTCGGTTTATGGCCGCCCAACGCAGACTCCCCTGTTAGTTGAAACGCAAGAAGTTATCGCGCTGCCGCCATTGGTTGCCAATCAAAATTATGATAATGGAATCACCCGCCTGGCAGCTTTGCGTACGGATCGCCCTGAGCGGCCGCGCTTTGAAATTTATCGGTATACCGTAAAAAAAGGCGATACTCCCTGGTCGATTGCCGATCAGTTCGACCTGACGATCGAAAGCATATTGTGGGGTAACGAAGGCATGAGTGCGAATGCCGGCGGGCTTCAACCTGACCGTGTGATCAACATACTGCCGGTGGATGGCGTACTGCATACCGCTGCTGAAGGGGATACCCTCAAGCGCTTGCAGCTGCTGCATGGTGTGCCGTACGAGGTCATCCAGGAGTATTTTGGGAATGATCTGGCCGGTATTGCGCCGGAGGGCGCGCTGCCAGTTGGACAAAAAATCATCGTCCCCGGGGGACGCAATGCGGTAGTCTGGCAGGAACCAGGACCGGTTGTCGTGCCCGGGAAAGGGCGTTATTCTCCCGGTTTTTACAGCGGGCCGCTGGTCTATATCGGAACGGGTTATTTCGCCTGGCCGGTCAGCCCGATTATCATTACACAGGGTTACTGGAGTGGCCATCCAGCCATCGATATCGACACCTACCCGCGCCAGCCAATTTTTGCCTCAGACAGTGGGACAGTCATTTTCTCCGGCTGGTCGGACACAGGCTATGGTTTTCTGGTCATTGTCGACCACGGCAACGGCTACTGGACTTATTATGCGCATAACACCGCTAATCTGGTCAGTGTTGGGCAGGGTGTACTACAAGGCCAACAAATCGCGGAATCGGGAAGCACGGGCAACTCAACCGGTGACCATATCGACTTCCGTATACGCGTGGCAGGCGGCAGTTTCCTCAACCCGTTCGATTTCCTACCTTAAATCATAATTCGAGGGGTGGCCAGGGATTGCGGTTATAAAAAAATCGGGCGAGGCAAATCTTTTGGATTTGCCTCGCCCTTCCTACCTGTAAGGGGGAATTGTCCTTGTCGGGCGGTCTGGGGATAAACCCATTCAGCCAGGTTGATCGCTTATGAATCCTGGAGCATTACCGCTGCATCATAGTTATGGACGCCATCCCCGCCGGCGGCCCGAACGGAGCCAATCAATGCTTCCGCAGGAACCAGGCTGGAATTATAGCGAACTTCTGCCAGTCCATCGGTATGCGAAACAATCACCGAGGTCACTCCATAAGTGGTCAACAGGGCATTGCGAACTCGATTTGCGCAATTACCGCAATTCATCCCTGAAATCGAGAGATACACTGTATCCTGCCGCACCTGTTCTTCGGATTTTGGCTGTTTTTCCAAAGGTGCGATATCACGACATGGGTCTTCCATCAATCCATACTCCTTTTCAAATGGCAGCATCTGAATAGCCGCCTTCACGAGAGAATTCTTTCGATTATTGAAATCATACCGCGTGGATCTGATAAACAAAAGGGCAATACAAGCAAAACTTAACAGGCATTTTTGCTCAGTCGATATCACGCTGCATAGCGCATGACAGAGAAGGGGAGGATTAGTAACATCATGGTAATGTGGAGGATTTCCGCAGCATCAGGAAAAATACATGAATTCACGATTTCGAAACTTTATCCCGTTGGGTGTGGGAATTTTAGGGGCGATCTTTCTTGCGGCCATTTACTTTGGCATTGTTTCCTGGGCTGAATCGCCTGAACATGCCGTGGACTTATTCTGGGAGGATCGCTGGCTGGTTATTCCCATTTTATTAGGTTTTGGCATTCAGGCGGCTCTGTACAGTGTGCTCAAGCTGCGGCTATATCTGCCAGCCTCATCCAATACACCCGAACCAGGTGCTGCTAACCCAGCGCCAGCAGCCAGCATGGGGGCAGGTGGCGCTACCTCAACCGTCGCGATGGTGGCCTGTTGCGCGCACCACGCTGCCGATGTTTTACCCATCCTGGGCCTAACCGCCGCAGCCACCTTCCTTGCAGAATATCGCACCGCTTTTATGGCAGCGGGTCTTGCATCCAATTTAATCGGAATAGTTGTGATCTGGGTTACTATACTCCGTGCGCGGAGAATGGCTTTACATATGCAATCACCAATGATCCTTACAGAGGAAATATGAAAAACTTGATTAAACCTGTGGTTTTATTTATACTCATCGTTTCACTAACGCTCACAGCTTGCACAGCATCACCAGTTGCAGCTCCTACGGAAGTTCCGACCCGGGCGCCAACAACTCCAAGCCTGCCCACATCAGCTCCGGAACCCACACCGGTAAACCAAACTGCACCTGAAGAAAGTGGCCTGGAGCGTGAAGATGCTCAGGGGAATGTCGTTGTCATCGTAACCCCCTTGAATTTGGACCTACCATCTGACACTCTGGATTTCGATATTGCCTTGGATACCCATTCAGTGGATTTGAAAATGGATCTGACAGCCCTGGCTGAGCTGACGACAGACACCGGATTATCGGTCAAAGCGGTGAAATGGGATGCGCCAATGGGCGGCCACCATGTAGCTGGCACCTTGTCCTTCCCAGCCATCATCGATGGGGCGCCGCTGCTCGAAGGCGTTACCACATTAACCTTGACCCTGCTGAACGTAGATGTGCCCGAACGCACTTTCACCTGGCAAATCATTGCGGAATAAGGCGAAAATGATAAAACGATTGCTGCCATCATTGCTCCTGCTCTTTACAATTCTTATTGCCAGCTTTACGCCCGTCCATGCCCAGGAAACCGAACCGGTTGACACGGTGCACGTTTTCTTTTCTGCCGGCTGCGCGGACTGCTGGCCTTATACGCAGGATGTGCTTTTACCTGCCCTGACTGCCAACGGCATTACGGCTGCCAGTGAAATTCACGACTACACCATTCCGGCTGAACGCCAGCGAATGTCAGCAATGATTGACGCCATCGAACTGCCGCGATCGATCGCCGACTCGCTTTACGCTTTTATCCCTACCGGCAAAGGAACGCTGGTCGTTTTGGGCCATGTGCCTGGGAATTTGATCGATCAGGCGCTTCAATCGCCAGAGCTGCCGGAAAAGATGATCTTGTGGCAGCCAAAAATGCACGGCGAACCGGATGAATACAAGTTGTGGGCCTGGAAGGGTGAGGTACAGACTTACCCGATCGACACTCCCATTGAAGAGGCTTTCAAGACATTAAAGGGCGCTGGCGGCGCACTGCCGGTCGGTCTGGCTAATTTGCCGGAGTTGCTTCCGGCTGTGCTGGTCACCGGTTTACTTGATTCGGTCAACCCATGCGCCTTTGCCGTGATCTTGCTGCTGATTGCTTTTCTCTTTACCCTGCGTCAATCTCGCGGGCGAATCCTCAAATTAGGCCTGGTTTATATTGCGATGATCTTCATCGTATATTTTGGCATCGGTCTGGGGATCTTCCGGGCAGTGCGCCTTTCCAGCGACCCGCACTTCGTAGCGCGTGCGGGGTCATGGCTGCTGATTGGCCTCGGTGTAATTAACTTACTCGAATACTTTTTCCCGAAATTCCCGATCAAGTTGCATATGCCTTCCTTTGCCGGCGAGCGCACGCAGCAGCTCATCAAGCAAGCCACACTGCCTGCCACCATTGCGGCTGGTTTTCTGGTGGGGTTGTGCACCTTTCCTTGCTCGGGCGGAATCTATGTTTCGATTATTACCCTGCTCAACGCCAAGACAACGTATTCCTGGGGCCTGGTGTACTTGTTTCTCTATAACCTGATTTTTGTGCTTCCGCTGATTGTCATACTGTTTGGACTGGGTAACCGGTTAGTCGCCAAACGCTGGGCCAGTTGGGAACGTGAACATACCCTTCAGATCCGCCTGTGGTATGGTTTGGTTATGGTCGTTATGGGGGCTGCGATGTTATTATGGGTTATTTAAGGAGACTTGGGAGTAGAATCATACAGTAGCCCAACCTAGAGGTTGATAAGCGTGGCGAATACTGATTTGAAACCTTCTCACCGACTGAAAATTCGCATCTGGCGTGGCGTCACACTGCAACTGTTCTTAGTTGCAGTGTTGCCATTAATTGTCCTGGTGCTCATTGTTACTTATGGCAGCCTCAAACTGCACCATGAAGGGATGCGGTCGCTGGTTGCCAGCCGCAACCTGCGTGCAGTTCAATACGCAGCGGCTGGCATTGAGAAAGAAATTGATCATCGCACCGAAATATTGGGTTTACTTTCAAAGCGACTGAAACCGGTTGGCCAGCTAGACAACACCTTTATCAACATTCAAGATGAATTGGCTGCATTTGAAGGCGGCGTAGTCGTTATTGCGCCAGGTGGGACCATCGCGGCCTCAACAGGGAGCAGTGCGATATTGGAATGGCTGGCAGCAGACCAGGCAGCAGCTCTCCAACAGCAGTATTTGAAATTTATGGTGGGCACTGCAGTATTTTTGCCGGTTATATCGCTTGACGTTCAATTTTTCGTACCGGTTTTGGTAAATACGACCTCTGGCGCTACATTGGTGGGGCTGTTTTCACCGCAAAACATGTTAGAGGATGGGCTTAGTACCATTACCGATTCAGACGCCGTGACGGTTCTGGTTGTGGATTACCGGTATGATCTTCTCTTTCGCAAGGGTTCTCTTGATCTTGGAGAAAATTTAAAAGCCCATCCTGGCCTTCAGGAAGCTCTGATGGGAGTTGGCGGGATTAATTATTTCCCAACCGATGCGGGCGAACACGTCATTACCACCAGCCCGATTCTGCCGGTTGGCTGGGCTTTGATGATCGAGGAGTCCTGGGAAGACATCGCCAGCCCACTACTGCGGGCAACCCAAAATGCTCCGTTGATTGCCTTCCCAATCATGGCCCTGAGCTTGTTAGCCATCTGGTTTGGGCTGCGCCGCATTGTCCAACCGATGCAGGCATTGGAAGAGAAAGCCGGTGACCTGGCAAGCGGGAATTTTGAAACCATTCGGCAGCCGGTGGGCGGAATTTTAGAAATCCGCCATCTGCAAGAGACCTTGATTTACATGGCTGCAGAGCTCAAAGAGGCGCAAAACAGCCTGCACAGTTACATCGGCGCGATCACCGACAGCGTGGAGAGTGAGCGGCGTAACCTGGCGCGGGAATTGCATGACGAAACGCTGCAATCCCTGATTGCACTGGGACAATACACCCAGTATGCGCTTCACTGGAATACCGACCCGAAAGTAGAAAAGACGCTCGATCAGGTCGTGAACATGGCGGATCAAAGTATGAAGAACTTACGCCGCCTGGTGCAGGGATTGCGCCCCATTTACATTGAAGATTTGGGCCTGGCGACTGCCCTGGCAATGCAGTCCACCCAAAATATGCACCCGGATGGCGTGACGATCCATTTTATCCAGGAAGGCGTCGAACGGCGGCTAAAACCAGATATCGAAATGGCAATGTATCGGATGGCCCAGGAAGCGTTGAGTAATGTGACTCGCCATTCCAAGGCCAAAAATGCCTGGATTTCGCTGCATTTCCGCCCCGATAGCGTCATTCTCGAAATTCGCGATGATGGGCTGGGGTTTGACCTGCCAGTTGACCCGATTCATTATGCGCGCATGGGGCATTACGGGTTATTAGGCCTTTATGAACGCAGTGAACTTATTGGCGCCAGGTTGACCATCCGGTCAACGCCTGATGAAGGCACGCATATCATCATCCGGCTGACCGGTGACGCAGCCAAATTTGAGAATGAGGCAGCCAGCGACGTAGGCTAATTTGCGGGCTGGACATGCGTAAGAATGCGCTTGGTGTTCCATCAATGGGGTGATACCATGAAGGCAGAGAGACGATGATGACCGAGAAGCAATCGAATTATATTCCTGCGCTAAATCAGAATTGGCTCACCCCATTGTTTGATCCGCTATTGCGGTACATCATGCATGAGGAGATTTTCAAGCAGCGGTTAGTCGACCAGGCTAACCCGCTACCCAATGAACGCATTTTGGATTTGGGTTGCGGCACTGGCACCTTGACGATTATGATTCAGCGCCGCCAACCTGCCGCAGAAATTATAGGGTTGGATGGCGACGACCAGGTGCTTGAGATCGCACGCCAGAAAGCCATGCAGGCGGGCTTAACCGCCATCCGATGGGATAAAGGTTTGGCAAATGACCTTCCTTATCAGGTGGATTCCTTCGATAAAGTGGTTTCCAGTCTGATGCTTCACCACCTGACCTTGCCAGATAAGCGCCGGGCATTCCAGGAAGTTTTCAGGGTACTCAAGCCCGGCGGCAGTTTTCACATCGCAGACTTCGGGCCGCCGCACGACGGTCTGATGCGATTTGTATCGAGTTACATGTCACGCTTCGAGCGCACGGCCGATAATTTTCGCGGTCAAATTCCGCTGCTGCTAACCGAAGAGGGATTTTCTCAGGTAGAGGAGACGGGGCACTTGCGCAGCGCTTTTGGCCCGCTTTCGCTATACCGCGCAGTTCGACCAATTTGAATTGCTGCAATTCAAAGATTTATACTGAATGTTTAAGGATTAATCATATGAGCGATCTTCATAAAATTCGATTGGTATTAGCCGATGACCATGTGGTCGTCCGGGCAGGCATTCGCCAGTTCCTGGATATGGAAGAAGATTTCGAAGTAGTAGCTGAAGCGGATGACGGCGAGCAGGCTAAAATCCTGATCGGTCAATTCAAACCTGATGTGGCCGTGCTGGATATTCAGATGCCCAAAGCCTCGGGAATCGAGGTGACCCGCCATATTCGCTCGAATCGCTGGCCGGTGGGGGTGTTGGTTTTAACAGCCTATGAGGATGACCCCTACGTCACAGCAGTTCTCAAGGCAGGCGCGAACGGCTATGTACTCAAGACGGCGCGACCGCTTGAAATTATTCAGGCCGTCCGCGATGTATACCAGGGAAAATCGGTGCTCGACCGCGCAATTGTCTCCAAAGTGATGGCTTATCTTTCAGCGCCAGCCGGCCCGGCAATCACCATCAACCTTTCCGATCGCGAAATGGAAGTGTTGACTCTGGCTGCCAAGGGGTTCACAAATCGGGCCATTGCCACCCAGTTGGCAATCAGCGACCGTACCGTGCAGGGGCACATTGCGCGCATCTTTGAAAAAATGCAGGCCAGCAGCCGCACTGAAGCAGTTATGAAGGCGGTATCCATGGGGCTGATCCCTCCGGATATCGCCCATGAAGAAGAAGTTTGAGCGCCTGCTAAAGGAAGAGCGGGTTTAAACGACCGAGCGAGGCAATTCGGGGAGTAGAAGAATTGCCTCGCTCCAGGATATTGCGTAATTATGCTAAAGCCGAATGCCGGCTCGCTGGAACTTTTCCTGGATCTTGAGTTTAATATCCGCGAAAAATTCGTCCAGATAAGGGTAGCCAAACCAGACCACACCGGCGCCGAATAAAATTCCGGTGACCAGGCGCATGATCGAATTGAAGGACCCCCATGCATCGCCGGCATAGAAGGTGGCCGGTAATGAGTTGTTGGTCAGCGCTGCCAGCCAGGCATTGCTATCACGGAAGCCTTGACCCAATCCGGCAAAATCGCTGAACATGTGGGTGAAACCATCCACGGCCATCGGGATGATCAGGATAAGCAACCCCTGCCAGCTCAGCCCGCGCAACCGCCGCCGCAACGGGTACCAGATCCAGGAGAAAATGAGGATACTGGTGTACATCGAGACCATCCGGTCGGACCAGGCAACCTTCCAACCCATTGACGGATTACCGATAAACTGCCGGAGGATTCCGAAACTGGTTGTATCCTGCCAGGCGGCTTGAATATCCGCCAACGAATAAGTGAATTGCGGCCCGAACAAAAAGTAAGAGCGCTGTGGAAGCTGGTGGCAGAGAAACGAATAGATCGTATAAATGGCGCGTGCTGGAAATTCCAACCCCATAGCCATAAAAACAGGCGCCATGAAGGGCAGACCCACGTACAAACCAATGAGCACGCTGAACGACAGGATCCAGTAGCGGGAAAAATAATAACCCCACCGGCTGACTCGTCTGGCCCACAGACGGGAATTGGAAGGGGGCGCGCCCACGACTCGCTCAGCCATTCCTTAACTCCGTTTTAAAAGTGATTTAAAGCGCCAGGTAAATTTTTCGCTATGGGCGGTTTCGGTTTTTTCGGCGACCTGGTTAGCGTTATGCTGTGAGGGAAGAGCCGGCTGCTCGGCTGCACTGGCCTGATAACCCGCTTCCCGGACCGCTTCCTCCATATGGAGCGATGAAACCAATTCCGGAACATAGGTCACCTGGGCAGTTCCTTTATCCAGGTTGACATTGGCTTGTAACACCCCGGTCAGATCACCCAGGGCGCCGCCAACATGTGAACTGCAAGAAAGGCAGCTCATCCCTTTTACTGTTAAGGTAATTTCGGCTGTCGGGACTTTATAGCCAACCTGCGATATCGCATGTTGAAATTCAAGCAAATCCACCTGATGGGGGTCGTAAGTGATATTGGCAACTTCAGCTTTCAGATCGACCTTTACCCGTGAAACTCCGGGAAGCTGCCCGATGGCTTTTTCCACATGGGCAGCGCAACCGGTACAGTTCATGCCGTGAACAGGCAGTGACAAGTCTGTAAACGATTTTGAATTCATGATTATCTCCTACCAATGACGCTCAATATTTTGAGAAAGTCAGTGTAACCGATTTATTCCTGCGATGCAAAGTTGCCAGGGGAGCCTACCCATTCACGCGCTTTGGCGCAATGGCCATGCGCAGCAGCAACGGTATGACAATAACCAACCCGATCAGGCTCATAACCTGAGCTTGATTGAGGCCGAAAGCAAATTCGCGGTAGCTGCTCATGAAGGTAATAAAGAAACGGCCGAATGAATACAGGCTGAGGTAGATCAGGAATAACGCGCCGTCGGGAAGTTTCAGTTTTCGCAGGCGCCACAAAACAGCAAAGATGGCAGTGTTGAGCAGAATTTCGTAAATAGGCGTGGGGGTGTAAAAAACGCCTAATTGCGGCACCATGGCTTCTTTACTGGTATAGGCCAGACCGAAAGGCCCGCTGGTCGGTTTTCCGACAGAATCACCGGTGATGATGCAGGCGAAACGGCCAATCGCTTGCCCTAACACAACCCCGGGCGCAAATGCGTCCAACAGCCGCGCTAAATTCCACCGTTGCCGCCGCCCATAAATGACAAGCGGGACGAGCCCGCCAACTATACCTCCCCAGATGGCTAAGCCGCCTTCCCAAATGGCAAAAATCCGCCCGGGATCTTTGGAGAACACATCTGGCCAGTGATCGATCACATGAAACAGCCGCGCACCAATCAAGCCGCCCATGACCACCCAAATGGCCAAATCGTAAATGGCTTCCTTGGAAAAGCCCTTGCGAACTGACTCGCGAGTGACCAGCCAAAAAGCAATGCCAATTGCCAGCATCACAATGACGCTATACCACCGCAGATGAAAATGTCCAATTGAAAAAATGATGGGATCGATTGAAACAGTTATCATGCCGTTCCTTCAATAAAAGTTCCCCGCAGGCCGAACGGAGGGGTAGCTCGCCTGCGGGGATAAGGAGAGAATCAGCTAAGCAGATTTATTAGTGATGATGAGTATGAGCGGAGTGGGAACTACCTGCGTACTTTTCAGGGTTGTTGTCAAAGGCTTTCTTGCAACCAGCGGAGCAGAAGTAGTAGGTCTTGCCCTGGTAATCTGATTTACCAGCCGCTGATTTGGGGTCCACGCTCATACCGCAAACAGGATCTTTTTCCATATCTGATTTCTTTATACCTCCATTGTTGGTGAACTTCCCACCAGCATAAGTTCCTGGCGGGCTGATGGTTCTAGTATAAGAAGTTTTTCAGGCCAGGGGTAGCGTACAAAAGCTTAAGCATGGATAGGTAATTTTGCTCATTTGTCGAACAGACTGCCACACCCCAAAATAGATAAGCATAAATGCTTGAATTCTTTCAGGCAGACTTACGCGTGACATAGCGACAAATCCCATTTACCATGTTGATGGATTTTCAATCTCCCTGGAGGAACCCCATGTCAAAGACAACCAAAATCGTATTAATTGCGTGCGTTTTGGTAGCTGCAGCCTTAGGTGCAGCCCTATTCGTGTTCAAACTGCCGATCAATACGGTTTTAATTGGTTTGATGGTACTGGTTTGCCCGCTGTCGCATGTATTTATGATGAAGTTCATGGGGCATGACCACGGTGGTGGCGGCAGCGACCATAGCCATTGTGAGCAAACAAAAGAGCTTAGTGGGAATGCAAACAAGAGCTAAATATTCCCGGCGTGAATTTCTTAAAGTTTCTCTGCTCGGTCTGACCAGCCTGGCTTTTCGATCCGTCACCCTTCCGGAATTTCCACAGTCAGAGCGGCTTGGGCGAGTTAATGTAGGCATGACTGAGATCAAAGCGCGGCCGGATACGGAAAGTGAAACGGTCGAAGCTATCTACGGAGACTCTGTAGTTCCCTGGCTGCGCGAGGTGATTGGCAAACGGCCCTGGCGGATCAATCAACGCTGGGTGGAAACGCCGAAAGGCTATATCTGGGCGCCGTACCTCCAACCGGTGAAGAATAACCTGAACGTTACATTGGATAGCCTTCCGGAAAGTTCGCTTGGTCCCGGGCTGTGGGCAGAGGTGACAGTACCTTACCTGGATGTGGTTTTAGGCAATCCGCCAGCCCGTTCACCCTGGTTGCAAAATACCGAAAACCCAAGGGTGTATTACAGCCAGGTATTTTGGATCGACCAGATAAAAACGGACGATCAGGGGCAAATTTGGTACCGGATCAATGAGCGATATGGATTTGGGGATTTGTTGTGGGCTCGGGCGGAAGGTTTCAGACCGTTAACCGAACAGGACGTGGCTCCTATCTCACCGGGAGTGGCGGATAAACGTGTGGTTGTGGATGTTTCTCGCCAGACGCTGGCCTGTTTCGAAGGCAAGAACGAAGTGTATTTCACTCAAGTCTCTACCGGGATGATGAATGACTTCTATGGAAATCCCACCGACATCTGGGAGACACCCGTTGGAATCCGGCCTATCTGGCGAAAACTGGTCTCGGTGCACATGACGGGTGGTTCGACTGGCGGTGGATATGATATCGCTGGCGTCAGTTGGACGACGCTATTCGAGGGCAACGGTGTCGCCATCCATTCGACCTTCTGGCATAACAATTTTGGCGAGGCGATGAGTCAGGGTTGCGTCAACTGCCGCCCAGAAGATGCTCAATGGGTGTTTCGCTGGACTCTTCCGGTGGTGGCTTACGACCCGGGTGATGTTACTGTAGGGATGCCCGGAGGTACCCTGGTGGAAGTGATTAGGTAGGCAAAAAAGCCTGTCATGAGTTAAGCATCACGGCGCTTTTTAATGCCTTTTGGAGCAGCTAAAATATTAGCAGGACAAATTACGATGAATCACCAGGGAAAGAAACCTTTAAAAGTAATCGATATTCAATGCGCTCGTTTTGTAGAACCTCTCAAGCAGGCTTTTTCAGATGCGGGTTTATGGGTGTTCCAATCTTTTGATTTGCGCAGCACCAGGGCGCTGCATGATGGCTGTACCTGCGCTTACCACGGCACCAGCCAATGCACCTGCGAACTGGTCGTGCTTCTGGTATACCGGGCACTTGGCGATCCGATAACCCTGGTTTTGGATGGTCGCGATGAACAGACTTATATATTTATCAACGATGAGCGGGGGGCCTCAGTACGGCCAGCAACCATGGAAATGATTGAAAGAATCATCAACCAGGCAGCTTATCCATTGATAAAGCAAGATGAAGGCATTGAAAATAATAAACTTTTAAATATTTAAATCGATAAAGGCTATATAGGACTCTCATAAACCGGGATATCAACCAGAGGAACAAATGCACTTCCATCGGTGCAACAACTGCACGTGCGAAGCGCAACAGGGAACCGGCGCCGAAATTCGTGCTTCTGTGTCTCGGGTATTACATTTATATCCGTCAATTACTTCCAGCCAAAAAAATCACAAAAAACCGGAGAATAATAATTCCTGCGCTTTCGTCGAACTATAGTAAATACCCATTTTATTTGTTCGCCATAGACTGCGAACCATAATTTATCAGATAGGACCGATATTTGAATAAATAATAATGAATATCGTCACCACTTGTTGTGGCGATAATTTCTGCCATTCGCGGCTACTGAAATAATCCGGCCAAAATGGTGGATTTTGGTTTGAATATGAGTTTAGCCCAATAATTTGTTTAGGATGAATACCGTAGTTGCTAAATAATGCTTACTTTAACAGACTTACAGGAGTTTCAGATCATTGGGTTTGATACGATCATCGAGTTCAAATGTTTCTACCTCACATTCTATCCATTTGGCAAGGGCGCGTAGTATTTAATCCATAGTTCATTCAGAACTTGTTCAAGCCTAGCACCCAATACATCCCCTCTTTTAGTCGTAACATCATCAGAATTGTCAAACACAACGTAAGGCACCCTGGCGCCCTGTATACTCAAGAATTTCGGATCGGCCTCGCTGACTTCACTCCAATCAACTTCCTTGTAAAGCCGCTCTAATTGGGCATCCGGTAAAGAATGTTCCAAAATACTGTCAGGCTTTTCAGGGTTAAACCGGTTGCGGTTTTTGCGAAGTGATTCTTCCCACGAAACATCAATGTACACCACTGCCATTTTATTAAGCATTTGTGGCAGTAAATGGGAGAAAGCTGATCGATACCCGCCATGTTCCGTCCCACGTGAAAATTCAATCACCGTTGTAAATGATTCGGAGTAATTCGGGATATCGCGTGATTTTTTCTGGTATTCCAACCCGATACGCCTAATCAGAATATTCCAAAGGTGCTGACCGAGGAAGTGTCCCTCCTGATTTGTGTGGAGTCGTGGGAAACCCATTTTTTCAAGAAGCGCATCTTCTTCAAACCAGGTCCAAAGCATTGGAAAATCATCGATCTCATCAAATTTGCCCACATGAAAACGTTTTATCCGTTCATCCAACGGAGTATTTTTGAGATAATCAATAACCTCGCTTTTTCCAGCGGCAGGTCTGGCAATCAATAAGATAATGTCGAATATGGGTTCTTCTTTCACCGTTACTCCCTTTGCAACTCTTATAATCATATGGCAATCAGACAATGCCGAATGGCCCAATTAATATCGCGTTTGATATTCATGCCGGAATTTCGAGCCTGAGACCATCATAGGCAACTTCATAACCATGTTGTTTTGCAAAAGCCGCCAGCGCTGGATGGGGAGGATTACCTGCATGTGCAATATGAGTCGCAAAAACACGGGCATTTTGGGTTAATAAACCTTCATCCCTCATCCGTGTTATGTGTTCAATAAATTGATCAGCATTTAAATGGTCCGCACCTGGGGGGTTAAAACCATAAGTATGATCCAGGATTACAACATCGAACCGCATATTATGTTTGTGAAACCCCTGCCAAACTTGATCAGGCAGAATTCCGGTATCCGTCCCATAAAAGATGCAACCGTTTTTCGACTTTATTGCGTACAACAAAGCTCCCATTGTCGGTGCGTGATTGGCAGGGAACGCGGTTACGCGATAATGACCCAATTTAAAGGATTGAAAAGGTTCAACCGAATACAATTTCAGATTTAAATGTTTCTGAGTATCAAGTGATAGAAGGCTGCTTCCTGAAAGTTCACTTTCAAAGGTCAGCGCAGCTCTTTGCAAAGTCTCATGTGATGCATAAAAATTCAAACAAGGGGCACCAATAACCCCAAGATCCGGACTTCGAGAGAGAAGGTGGGATAAATCCAAATGATCTGCGTGTGGATGCGTTTGGATACAATACTTGATATTACACAAAGAGCTGTTGTGGATTTGTGAAGCAGCCATGATATCAGGCCCAAGATCTATCAGTAAATCATCATTAATTAATAAAGAAGATCGTTTTCGTAAACTTGCACCCCCAAGCAATCGTGCCTGTTCGCAATTATTACATTTGCAAAAGGCTTCTGGAAAAGCATTGACGCCGGAAGTACCAAGAAAGGTGATGATCATACGTTTTGCCTTGGCATAAAGCAATAGGTTTGTCCGCCATAACACCTTAATAGCAGCTATTGACTTTTACTAATTTTTATTATACTATGAAGTTGTTGGACGTCCAATCTTTACCACAATCATAATCCCCATTTTGTCCGGAAGAAAAACTCAATGAGTATGGATATTAATACCAGTAAGCGTTTGATCCAGGTAAAGGCTTATTTGCTCAACTACATTGAGCAAAACCAACTCAAGCCTAAAGATCAACTTCCGTCCGAGACTGATTTTGCTAAAAAACTGGGGGTCAGCCGAAATACGCTTCGAGAAGCCTATATAGAACTGGAAAATGATGGGGTTATCATTCGCCGGCATGGTATCGGCACTTTTGTGTCTCAATCGCCCGTAATCCGCGATTCCTTGAATGATTTTTCACCTTTTACCCAAATAATTAAAGAGAGTGGTTTTACCCCCAACTTTCAAACCCTATACATGGGCTATGAATGTGCACCCAGCGATGCAGAAGAGGTGTTTTCGGTGCCCCCGTCAACAAAAGTATTCTGCATCAAACGTATCGTTAGAGCTGATCAACAACCCGTGATTTATATAGAAGATTACATAACTCCCGCAATTGAAGCAGAAACCATAAATTGGGTGGAGTTTGATGGAAACATGGTTCAATTTTTATCCACATCTTTAAATACTTCATTACACCATATTCAATCTCACATTCGCGCGGCATCGCTTGCTCACGATATTTCACAATACCTTGAATTGGAAAGTGGAACGCCAATTCTCAGCGTTCGATCAATAATTTTTAAGGAGGACAACACACCTATCGCCTACAGCAAACTCTGTTTCAATTCGAATATTGTTGAGTTGAATATCGTGCGGATGATCCGCCCAATATAAGCGCTTTTATTTAGAGAAAGGATAAACAGCAATGCGTACCATAAAAAGATCACTGATTATAATTATGTTGTTTAGCCTGCTTGCAGCATGTGGTCCCACCGCCACGACTGTGCCCACACAGGAACAGGCTGCACCCACACAGGAACAAGCCACTCCAACCGTTGAGGTCGTTCCCACAGCAGAGCCAACAATGGCGCCGGTCACTATCCAGGTGTTTTACCCGGTTGCCGTGGATGCTCCAATTGCCGCCATATTAAATGGTTATATTGAGGACTTCCAAGCTGAATTCCCATATATAACTGTTGAGCCTGTATACTCTGGTGGATATGCCGATGTACAGACAGCCATCACGACCACCATCGAAGGCGGTGGTACTCCACCTGCATTGGCAGTTCTGCTTGCCACCGGTCTATATGACTTGATTAATGCAGACTATATCGCACCGATGGATGAATATGTTGCCAACATGGAAGGCGGACAAGCTTATTTGGATGACTTCCTGCCCGCTTTTATGGCAAATTCGTATTATGACGGAAAGCTTTGGAGCATTCCCTTCCAGCGTAGCGCAGTCGTGCTTTATTACAATGCAGATAAATTTGAAGCAGCAGGGCTTCAACCCCCCTCCAGTTGGCAATCATGGGCCGAAGCTGCGCAAGCCCTAACGGTAAAGGAAGGCAATAACACTAATTGGGGGCTTCATTTCTCTTCAGATTGGCCGTACTGGTTATTCCAACCGCTCGCGATCGGTAATGGTCAGAATATATTCATTGATGATTGCACAGTTGCCTTCAACGATCCAAAAGTTGTTGAAGCTGTTCAATACTATATTGACCTGTCAAAAGTGTACGGTGCTATGCCCGAGGGTGTTCAAGCATCCTGGGCAACTGATGCCGCAGATTTTAGCAGTGGTGCAACAGCTATGATCGCCCACACGACTGGCAGTCTGACCAGTATCCTGGCGCAGTCCAATTTCACTGTTGGTGTGATGGCATACCCTGGAAAAGAAGAAGGAACATACGCAAGTGTTCCAGGGGGTGGCAATTTCTACATCCTTCAAGGCGCTCCACAAGAACAAAAGGATGCAGCGTGGAAGTTCATCGAATTCTTGACTTCACCAGATCTGGCTGCAGATTACAGCATTCAGACCGGTTATATTGCCAGTCGAATGAGCGCTTATGATACTGAGGCTATGACTGCATACGTTGCAAAAGTTCCACAAGCCCTCCAGGCGCGTGACGCCATGCAATACGCTGAAGGCGAATTGGCAATTCAGAATCTTGGTCAAGTACGAACCATCTTCCATAATTACATCCAAAAAGCATTCAATGGTGAAATGACCGCTCTGGAAGCCATGGATGCCGCACAAACCGAAGCCGCCGCCGCCCTGGTGCCATTCTGCCAATAAGGCATCTGAGGTTCTAGAAATTAAATAAATGGGGCGCTCCCCGAGAGCGCCCCATCTTTTAAGAAGGAACCAGAAATGAGCGTTTTCACCCCTCAAGGTAAAAAAAGGCGAAATAATATCTTGCCTTACTTACTGGCCCTTCCGACTTTGCTTTTTGTGGCCGTATTCACTGCGTGGCCAGTGCTTTTATCGATCTACAAAAGTTTTTTCCTTCAACGGATGAATATTGCCAAATTTCGGGTACCTACATTTATTGGAATAGATAATTACACAAATATCTTCACCGACCCCAATTTTTTAAAGGTTATTTCCAATACTTTATATTATGTTCTGGGGACCGTTCCAATAAGTATCTTGCTGGGGTTCTTATTTGCTTTGCTCGTCAATCGAAAACTGGCAGGGAGGGGTATTTTCCGTCTGGCGTTTTTTCACCCAATGATCATGCCCATGGTCAGCGCTGCCACCCTTTGGTTGTTCTTTTTTACACCGGGGTACGGTCTCTTAAATTCAGCGTTGCGCATGTTCGGCTACCAGGGCGCTGAGAATTGGACGGGAAATCCAAATCTTGCATTACTGTCTGTCATTATTGTCGCCGTATGGAAAAATTCCGGTTATTACATGATTTTCTACCTTGCCGGATTGCAAAACTTGCCAGGCGATGTGTTTGAAGCGGCACAACTTGATGGTGGAAATTGGTGGCAAATTTTATGGCGGATCACATTTCCATTACTTAAAAGAACAACTGTGTTTATCAGCACTGTGGCATTCATAGATGCTTTTAGGACCGTCGATCATATCTTTGTCTTAACAACTGGAGGACCTAGTCAGGCGAGCACCGTATTGCTCTTCCAATTATGGCAGGAAAGGTTTGAAAACCAAAATGTCGGTCTTGCATCTGCGATAACCGTCATCTTCATCGTAATTCTATTAATCTTTACAATTTCCAACTTCCTGATTTCCGAAAAAGAGGAGAAGTGAAATGAACGGTCAGTTCAGAGACCAAAATATTTTCCTTCGTATCGGGAGTTGGTTGGTCACAGGCGGGACGGCGTTTCTGGCAATCCTATGGACCATTCCTATAGTTTGGGCTTTGGTCGCGTCGTTTCGGCCTACGACCGAACCCATGAAGCTGGGGGATGTCTGGTTTGGTTCCAGTTTAACTTTGGGGAATTATATCCGCGCCTGGTCATTGGCGCCGTTTGGTCAATATTATGTCAACACGATCATTATTGTATTAACGATCCTGGCTGTTCAATTAGTGACCATCATTTTAGGAGGGTTCGCGTTTGCGCATTACCAGTTCTCTGGCAAGAAATGGCTTTTCTTTTTCATTTTATTGCAAATGATGATTCCAACAACTGCCTTGCTCGCGCCTAATTTTTCTACCATTCGTCAATTAGGCCTGTTTGACACCCGCCTTGCAATCGCACTCCCCTATTTTGGCTCAGCATTTGGTGTTTTTTTAATGCGCCAGGCATTTCTGGATGTGCCCCGTGATCTGGTGGATGCCGGGACGATGGATGGCTGTTCATGGTGGCAATTGATCTTCCATATTTACTTGCCACCCTCTTTTCCATCTTTGATCGCTTTTGGATTATCCTCTGTTATTTGGCATTGGAATGAGTTCTTGTGGCCTCTGGTCATCACAAATAGTGACCTCAGCCGTCCTTTAACAGCAGGGCTGGTACGTTTTACCCAGTTGGGCGAAATTGGAGCTCAATGGTCGTTATTATCTGCTGCAACTTTAATCGTGATTGCTCCCCTGCTGATCATGTTCTTGATCTTCCAACGCCATTTCGTGCAAAGCTTCTTACACTCTGGAATTAAGTGATTGTTCATAGATATCTATCTGTAGCTCTTGAAGGATGAAAATACTATAAGGGCCGTAACTACTTGCTCCATTCATCAATTGCTGAGGCAAAAAACGAGACCTGGAAATTGAAATTACAAAAAGTTTCTGTTTTTGTAAATCAATCTCGTAAAGTATCCCCTAAAGGGTGGAGGTCAGTGGCTCCCAAAAGGAGATAATATTCGAATTAAAACCAGGGACGCAACGATCCCTTTAATACCAATATAATACGATCATGGTTTTAGTAGGGGAAAATATCGAGTCATCACATTTCCGCAGTTTTTTCTGACTTTATGACAGCCGATTCTCTTCTAACAATCCAGATCAGAAACACCATGGTCAGGATCGATACGAGCGCCCCAACGCCCAGCACAAGGAAATAATCCGGGTCGGGGTGGTTGGAAACGTGAACCAGGGAAAGATCACGGCGGGTGACACCCAAGGCATGATAGGCATTCGCGACCGACCAGCGTAAAGTATGCAAAACCAGATCTTTTGCCAGGACAAGTAAAAAGACCACCTGGGCTAACTGAAGAACGGTCGATTTGCGCACCCGATCCATCGTCTTTTGGTAATAAATTGCTGATAAGATCAGACCAATAACCAACGCCAGGCCGATCATGCGGGAGGTCACCCGCTCGCTGGAAACTAAAACCGGATTATAAAAAAGGGCTTTCAGGAAATTATCGCTGATGGATAAAAAGACCAGTGCGAGCACCGGCACGACTAAAACGGGGAATTTGCGCTCGCGATAATGCCAGAAAGCCATAGCCAGGCCGCCGAAACCGAAAAGAACAATTAACCCCACCCAGCCGATAGATATATCAAATTCCCAATATCCCAGTCGGCTATCAAATACTATCCCCGGCCATGCATTATCCGGAGTTGAATTATAGGTCAACGCCTGCAAGAGATTCCTTAATGATGGATATCCTCCTAAAAAATCGTGCCCCCCGGAAATTTTGGGACCCATTTCAAAGAAAACCGGAAGAATCCGCGGTGTGCTCAGCAGGAAGGCAAATACGCCTGCTTTTAAAATCTGGGAAGCATAACGCCAGCGGGTAAGCGCAATAATCCCAAGGACGATCGAACTCCATACCAGGTGATGGAAAGATCCCTGCATGAAGATGAAAAAAAGCAGGAAAGACATTTTGGCGACCCAAATCCAGCTTCGGTCGCCATCCAACAATTCCAACACAAATAATACAAAAGCAGGAAATAAGTAGTACCCTCCCCAACTCAGCTGCCCGATCGATAAATGGGTAACGATGAATCCATTGAAATGAAACAGGAGGAATAAGCTGGTAAATGCGAATAACGAAAGGTTGTATTTTTTCCGAATACGCAATAAAAAATAGGTGGCAATACCATAGAGGAGAAGGTTGTTGACCAATGTATATGGGCCAACCTCCAGCCAGCGCAGCAGAAGGACCTGCGGAGAAGATACCATGTCTGCCACCGCGAAATAGCGATCCGATTCGGTGCGCATGGCGGCCACGTCGGACAGATGAAAGGGGATGGTGTTATTTAGTAAAGCATCTCGCCAGGCCTGCATGCGCGCTGCCCATATTTCCGCCCAATCCATGTAATCGAAGGGAATGTTTCCCCAGTTGAAAAATATCCCCCACAGGATCGCGCCGGCAAGAATGAGCGACCCAATCCAAATTATAGGCAGCCAGGGATGCTCTTTTTCGTCTTCAGGAGAAAAGGCTGCCCAAAGAATTTGATGAATGTTAAGCCCGATCTGTTTGAGTTTGTTAATCAGCATGGAACGATAGCCCGAAGAAAAAACTTTCCTTTCCATCCCCGACACATTTCTTGCTATTTGCTTTTTGAATGATGACGCTTGGTTGCTTTGAGCCGGTAGATGCGACAAAACCTGAACGTTTCGCCATTCTAATGACTGCGAACACCACTTATATGGAACAGGCGGTTACCCATTTAGCCTTCAAATCGTCAAGAGGTAACAACGGGCTGATTTGGGTTATGGTTAAGTTTACCAGTATCCAACCAGCTCTGGGTACGCACCATCGCCAAGGCATCTTTTTTAAGAAACTTTACAACCATGTCATCGACCACATTCGCCTTAAACGCCTATGCTGATTTATAATCATACGGCTCAAAACCGTCCGCAAACCACGCGGCTGGATCCAAACATGAACAAGGGAACCATATGGCTGAAACCAGCAGTTTAACTCAGGGAAAAAATGTGGCCGTCGAATGGGTGATCCGGCTATTAAAAGGAATCCTGGTGGGAATTGGGGCGATTGTGCCCGGTTTGTCCGGCGGGGTCCTGGCGGTCGTTTTCGGGTTGTATGAGCCGCTGATGCGCTTTCTGGCCAATCTTCAAGTCAAGTTCTTGCAGAATGTCCGCTTCTTCCTGCCGGTCGGCATTGGCGTTGTGCTGGGGATCGTCGGCTTCTCTTCAGTGGTAGATTACGCCTTTACCCATTTCGCCGCCCCGTTCACCTGGCTATTCATCGGCTTTATCTCCGGCACATTTCCCTCCCTCTTCGTTACAGCGGGCAAACAAGGTCGCAAAACCTGGCACTGGGTGGTGTTGGTGGCCATGGCCTTCGGCACATTCTTTTTCATGCGCTGGATGGAAACCATCAATAATGTCACGCTGACGCCCACCTTTGGCACCTGGACCTTGAGCGGCATGCTGGTGGGATTGGGATTAATCATCCCAGGCATGAGTCCGTCCAATTTCTTGATTTATCTTGGCCTGTACCAGCCCATGGCATCCGGTATCCGGCAGTTGGATTTTAGCGTCATCATCCCTTTGACGCTGGGCCTGGTACTGATTATTCTGCTGCTGGCCAAGCTGATTGCCTGGTTGTTCAAAAAAGCCTACCCCTTCATGTACCATTTTATTCTGGGGATCGTGCTAGGATCGACCGCCGCAATCATTCCAGGGGGCGTGACCGGTTGGACGATTGCCGTCTGTGCGCTGTTATTCATTTTGGGTGCGGCAGGATCTTTTGCCCTGGCCAAGCTCGATGAGAAGTATTCGCACGAATCACTGTTTTAACACTGGACGGGAAGAAATTTATCCGCTTGCATCATTCACAGTTTTGCCTGCCATTTTTTACGAATCTCCCGGTTGTTAGTCCAAACAACACTCCAGCAAAGACCTAATATCAGACATATTCGCTTAGGCAGGCAGGCAACTCAGTCAGTATTCATGGCTGATGATTTAAAAGTTGTAATTTCTAGTAAAAGATATTACAATTTATGAGCGTGAAATCGATCCGTCTTTGACGGATTACCTAGACTATATTCTCTATTTGCATGGGGTTGCCATTATTTTCCCGGCTTTGCTGCCAAAACCCCTACCTGGCTGCAGTGCAAAACAGATTTTTTGTACCATCGTGCTGCCCGTTTACTTGGATTGTGCAGGCAAATAAAAATCAATTACCCTTATTAAAGACCGTGCTTACCTCACGGCTGATCTTGGCCTCCCTGCTATTTTGGTTATGCAACCGTCCCTGATACAAAAAGCTATGTCGCGCTTATGAGAGCCATCTCGTAGGCAAAAGCACTGAAAGGATGGTGGTGCACCGATAAAAAATTGAAGACAATGAACTTACATAAAGCAAGCCGTTCAGTTTAGGAGGAAAAGATGTTAAGAATTTGGAAGATTACCGCTGTTCTTGTGTTGGCTGCCATGGCGCTGGCTGCATGCGCAGCGCCGGCTGCAACGCCAACTGAAGAAATGCCCCCTGAAACCCCTGCTATGTGTATGGGTGCCGCTTCTGGTGATGAAATCACCATGCTTTATCAATGGTCAGGGCAGGAAGAGGAACGCTTGAATCAAATCTTGAAACCGCTGGCTGATACCTGCGGTATTGTTTTCAAGCCGGAATCGACCCGCGATCAGGCGCTGCTGGACACTCGTGTTCAAGCTGGAACGCCGCCAGATATTGCTTTCTGGAATGTGACTCAGCTAACGCAATACCAGGATTTGCTGAAAGACATGGGATCACTGGGCGCCAGCCGGGATGCTTACATTCCTGGAGCGATTGACCCAGGTGTGATCAACGACAAATGGCTGGGTTTGCCAGTGAAATCGGACATCAAAACCATCATCTGGTACAGCCCGGTCAATTTCGAGGCAGCCGGATATACAGTCCCGACCACCTGGGACGAGTTGGTTGCTCTGGTTGACAAGATGGTTGCCGATGGCAATGTGCCGTGGTCACTGGGTTTTGAATCAGGCGATGCCACTGGCTGGACTGGCACTGACTTCATCCAGGATCTCCTGCTGATCCAACAGGGCCCTGCATACGTGATGAACATCATCAATGGCACCGTACCGTACAATGATCCAGGCGTGAAAGCAGCCTACGAGACCTATGGCAAATGGGCCATGGATCCGGCTTATACGGTCAGCGGCGCGGATGGAACCCTCTCGACCGGCTTCGTCGATGCGGTTTTGAAGGTCTTCTCCGATCCGCCCGAAGCTTATATGGTTAAGCAGTCCGGATTTGCCGGCGGCGAGATCGTCAAACAGTATCCCAACCTTGTATTTGGGACAGACTATGACTTCTTCGTCATCCCCGGTGCTCAAGGTCTGCAGGGTGGTTCGGACTGGATGATGGCGTTCAGCGATAAACCGGCTGTCAAGGCGCTGGTTAGCTACCTCGCATCACCTGAAGGCGGCGTAGCCTGGGCAAAGGCTGGCTTTGACCTGACCCCTAACAAGGCTGGGGCTGGCAACTATACCGATCCATCCCTGGTCAAGAAGGGCGAAGCTTTCTATGCTGCGCAAGGGTTTACCCCAGACATTGGCGATTCCATTCCGGGCGGGTTCGGTAGCGCTGAATTTACCGGAATCACGGATTACGTGAACGGCGGCGATCTGGATGCCATCCTGGCAACGATTGCTTCCGCTCAAGCAGAAGCGCTTAGCCAGTAAATAAAGTAACATGACTGATGCAGAGGCGGCTAATACCGCCTCTGCTCTTCTCATTTCCATTCATAATCAGGCGTGAGGTCTACGCCCCGAGCGGAGGTGGTATTCATGGCAGCCCGACCCGTTCCAAGAATTATGCAGCAAGGCAAGCTGGCGCCGTTCTATTATCTTGCACCGGCGCTGATCATTATGTTGTTCTTTATTGTTTATCCCATGTTCAACACCATTCAGCTCAGTTTTCTGAACCGGAACGGAACCGCACCGGCAGGTACCACCTGCGTGGAAGGTCGTCCGTGCTGGGGTGCTTTTGAAAACTACCGCTATGCGTTGACCGCAGAATTTAATACCAGTTCAGTCAAAGTCTTCTGGGATTCTTTCTGGTTATCTTCTTACGGTAATACCATCAAATGGATCATCTTTATGGTGGCTGGAACCGTAATTTTAGGCTTGTTGTTTGCCAAACTGGTTGACGGCATTAAAAATGAAGCGCTGGCAAAATCAATCCTGTTCATGCCTATGGCCATTTCCTTCGTCGGGGCGGGAGTGATCTGGAAGTTTGTGTACAGCTTTGGCACCCAGCAGGTGCAGGTTGGGCTGTTGAACGCAATGGTCACCGCGTTAGGCGGAAAGCCAATCTCATTTCTGACCGCTCCGGTTTTGAACACATACGCGTTGATCGTTGTTGGCATCTGGATTTGGACCGGTTTCTGCATGACCATCCTTTCCTCGTCGCTCAAATCCGTGCCGGACGAAATTATCGAAGCCGCCCGCGTGGACGGTGCCAATGAGTGGAATGTCTTCTGGAAAATAACTCTTCCGATCATTATGCCAACAGTGATCGTTGTAATAACCACCATGGTCATCAATGTGCTCAAACAGTTCGATATTGTTTATGTGATGACCGGCGGAAATTACAACACGGATGTGATTGCCAACCGCATGTACACCGAAATGTACCTTAACTTCAACACCGGGCGCGGCACGGCCGTCGCGGTCGTTCTGGTTCTGGCCATTATTCCGTTTATCTATCTCAACATCCGGCGCTTTATTGCCCAGGAGGAGATGCGATGAACCGCCAAAAAATCAACGCCTTTTTTGCCCGCCTACCCAAAAATCTGGTCATCCTGCTTATGGTTTTAATCTGGGTGCTGCCGACCTTCGGGTTGTTGATCACCTCTCTACGGCCGCTTCAGGCTATTCAAAGTTCCGGATGGTGGACGGCATTAAATAAGACTGCCGGCTCGCAAGAATACCTTCGAAATTGCGCATCCTGTCACGGCACTGAGGGAAATTTGATTGTTTCCGCAGATTTGACCAATCCTATTCTGATAAAGCAATTCAACCGGTCCGTTTTGCTTTTAGCGTCGCTCAAGAGCGAATATAACGGCCAACTGCATATGGAAACTCAGAAAATTCCCAATGCCCAGGCAGCCGCTGATATCGTGGTCCACCTGAACGCCATCTCCGGCGTGCAAAAACAACCGCAGTTTACGCTGAGTAACTATATCGATGCCCTGGTCGGTTATCGCGGCACGCGCACTTATACCGAGGACTGTGCGGCGGGTACAGCGTCAACGGATTTACACTGTAATCTCTCCGACTTGCTAAACTCGCGGGGAATGGGCCGCGCATTTGTCAACAGCCTGCTGGTGACGATTCCGGCGACCTTTTTGCCCATTCTCCTGGCGGCGCTGGCGGGTTATGCCTTCGCCTGGCTCGATTTCAAAGGGCGTATGCTCCTTTTTGCCATCCTGGTGGGTCTCCAGGTCGTCCCATTGCAGATGACCATGGTGCCAATCTCGCGGGTTTACGCTCAGATGGGTCTGAATGGCACTTTCCTTGGCGTCTGGTTGTTCCATACCGGCTTTGGCATGCCTTATGCCATTTATCTGATGCGCAACTTCCTGGGGACATTGCCGCGCGACCTGTTTGAATCGGCTTACCTGGATGGGGCGTCTCACTGGACGGCTTTTTATCGGCTGGCGATTCCTCTGGCGCTTCCCGCAATAGCCTCGCTGGGAATTTTCCAGTTTCTATGGGTGTGGAATGATCTGCTGGTCGCGCTGGTGTTCCTTGGCAGCACAACACCGGTGGTGACTTATCAAATTGCGAATATGGTCTCTTCACTCGGGGCCGGCTGGCATTTGTTGACGGCTGCCGCGTTTCTCTCCATGCTGTTGCCAATGCTCGTGTTCTTCAGCCTGCAACGATACTTTGTGCGCGGCATGCTGGCTGGCGCGGTGAAAGGGTAAGCTTAGTCATGCCGTAGGTCGGATTGAGGGGTGGTGACGGTTAGTTCACTGATAAGTATTTATGCACCCCGATATCCGACATTTCGCATTACTATCGGGCGTTGGATTTCGGGCTACCATCGTTTTGGTCAATTATTTAATTTGCACGCCCTCACTCACAGAGTGCCCTGCGGGCAATCCAACCTACAAAAAACTTTATACGCGGCATGCTGGCTGGCGCAGTGAAGGGGTAAATGGCCGTAGCGGTGAGCCAGAAAAATTTCGCAGGTTGGGTTGAGCGTGTTGTAAATTCGGACGAATAATAAATATCGCAAGCGAAACCCAACAAGCGATACGTATGAGGTGTTGGGTATCGGGACTGCAAGTGTCATATCCTGACACACAAAATTTCATCGTCCCTCAACCCAACCTACAATAGCACGCCTGAATTCAAAATCCCATTTGGGTCTACTGCGTGTTTTACTGCTCGCATCTGCTCGATTTGCGCGGGTGTGTACATCAAATGGAAAAATTTTTGCTTGAGCTTGCCTATGCCATGCTCCGCGGAGACGGATCCGCCCAACTCAACTGCCCGCCGGGCAAAATTCTCGAACAATTCGAGGCCAGATTTTAATTCCTGCATGTCACGCGGCAGGATATTGACATGAATATGGTTGTTGCCAATATGCCCGAAGGCAACCCATTCAAAATGCCCAGCTTCGCATTTGCTTTTGTAAAAATCCCACATTTCTGGCAAAAACTGGTCGGGAACAGCCAGGTCGGTGCCCAGCTTGTGAATTCCGGGGTATTGCCGCTTGCGTTCGGCGATGATGCTGTTGATGGTTTCGGGCACCAGATGCCGTAACCGTTTGAAACTGTCCATCTCGCGTTCGTCAGTTGCAGCCCATGAGTTGGCCAGGTCGGCGCCGCAGCTTGATATCGTCTCCTCCAACGCACCGAGGACGAGCTCATCGGCGTCGGGGTCGTAGTCCATCTCGAAAAAGAGCGCCGAGCGCGCATCGGGCGGGATGGGTGGTATCCCGGCGGGAAAGCCTGGTTTATTTTGCAGATCGCGCAGCAATTGCAGCGTGTTTTCGGAATAAAACTCCAGATAATCCAGGGCCAGGCGGGAATCTGAGCGCAACGCCTGAGTCAATTGCATTGCCTGGTCATCTGAATCCAGGAATTGGATCATGGCGATTTTATTTTGGCGTTCGAGCAGCGCAACTTCCATCCTGGTAATCGCTCCCAGTACGCCTTCCGATCCGATGAACAAGTCGATCAGATCCATTTGCGGAGCGGTGAAAAACCCCGCGGCATTTTTGGTGGAGGGCAGCGAATAAGCAGGAATGTTAAAGGAACAGCTTTTTCCGGTTGCGGAGAAAATTGTAAATATCCCGGAAGGGGAGGCAAAATACTTGCCGCGCGGAATGTCCAGATACTCGCCATTTGCCAGAAACACCCGTATACCGCGAATCCAGGCGCGGGTGGGGCCGTAACGGTAGGTTCGCGCGCCGGATGCATTGGTGGCGACCGTCCCGCCAAGAGATGCCGTCGTTTCCGTAGGGTCGGGCGGGTAAAAATAATCCGCAGGGTCGAGTTTGAAGCGGGCCAACTCAGCCTGGACTGATTCTGGAGCATTGTCCAGTCCGGGAATCTGGCGGGAGGCTAAGAATTTCTCCAGTTCGAGCAGGCTGACGCCGGCTTGCGCGCTGACCTGCCATTCGTCCAGGTGTGGGTCGAAGCGAATCGCTTCGATCTGGTTGAACAGCTCCAGCGAAATCAAGGCGCCAGCCGGGGGTACGCTGCCGCCGACCAGGCCGGTGCGTGCACCGGCGATGGTAACGGGGATTCTACGCTCATTCAGATCGCGCAGCGCAGCGGCCAGTTCCCCCTCGTTTTTTGGGAAGAATAAGTAATCGAAGAAGGTGGCGGTCAACCGTGACTCGTCGGTGAGGTAATCCGGATAAGCTGCCCGGATCGCATCGAAGCCAGTGATGCACCTGACCTGGCTGAGGTTTACGAGCGAGGCGGCCTTTGCTTGAATCTCATACATGATTTCCCTGGCTCCAGCGAATGGCATCCATCAGCGGTGTGAACCGTGGTTTAAGATAAGCCTAAATTCGATTGTAACCATTTTATGCATACGATTTCAAATTCAAAATAGCTTTACGGGCAGCCGTGTCCGCATCGGGTTGAGGTAGAAATTCACCTGATACAAACCCCTGATAATCAATTGCGCATAGCCGTTGAAGAATGGCACGAAAGTTAAGGTGACCAGCACCAGGATACCAGCGGTTCGAGTCGGCCACATGGAAGTGGAAAATTTGCGCGCCGCAGGCAGCAATACTGTTTTCGATTTGCGGTTCTTCGATGTTCATATGGAAAGTGTCGAGCAGCAGGCCAAAATTGTCAGCGCCGACCTGCTCGATGAGCGCCAATCCCTGCGCGGCCGTGTTGATCAGGCTGGTTTCATAGCGATTGATGGGTTCCAACGCCAGCCGCACACCGTGGGGGGCTGCCGCCTGGCTGCAGGCCTGCAATGCCTCGACTAGCCAGGACATGGCTTGCGCTGGATCGATGCCGGGTTTTATAATCCCGCGCACCAACCCGATAATGATCACTGCCCCAAAATGCTCGGCGAGCGGAATGTGGCTTTGAATGCGCGCGATGGCTGCCTGGCGCACGGTTGGATCGGGATCGGTGAAAGATAACCCCTCTTCGCCCCAGGCCTGCCCGGTGCCGATGGCTGGTACACGCAAGCCGTATTTATTGGTGAGCGCTGCCAGTGAGTCAAGATCCACCAGCTTCGGGTCGCGGATGGCCAGTTCGATGCCTTGATAGCCAAGGTCGGCAACCTTCGCCAGATTGGTCTCAAGCGCGCCTGAAAGCGTCGCCGCCTGGAATTGGGTTTGCTGGGTGGAGAGGACGATCGAAAGGTTCATGGCATTCTTCCGACTGGCGGGGTCAGGCCAAACCTGCACCTGACCCATTTTCTGGTCGATAGGAATTATGCGATATAGGTGATCTTGGCTTCAGACCGGTCTGTCTGCAATTTGATGACGTTTTCCGGCAGTTCGTGCAGGCTGATCTTCTTGGTGCTCATTTTGGTCATGTCCATGCCGTCCGCCATGCATTCGATAACCCGCGGGAAGGTGCCGTGCCCGGAATGCCCCTGGGCGCCGATGATTTGCGCCCGACGTACCTGCAGTACTTCGCCGGTCACCGGCATTTTGGCTTCGGCCCGCGCGGTGACGACCACCCGGCTATTGAGCGTGCGGCCTTCCCAGATGACCCGTTCGATGCTTGGGTAAACGACCTCAGGCAGGCCGGTGGCTTCCATGAACAGATCGGCGCCCATGCCGTTGGTGATTTCCAACACCCGGTCAGCAAAATCTTCCTTTAGCGGGTTGATGTGGTAATCCGCGCCCAGACTCAAAGCCATTTGAGCGCGGTTATCCTGCGTCTCGGAGATGATGACCTTTGAAGCGCCGGCATGTTTGAGAATGGCGCAAGCCGCCAACCCAACCGGTCCGCCGCCCAGGATGACCACCCGGTCGCCGGGACGAATACCGCCGCCGCGCTCGATGACTGCGTTGTAGGCTACTGAAGTTGGCTCGACGATGCTGCCGGCGATGAAGATATCTTTTTCATCTTTATAGATGGCGCGCAGCGGATCGAGACTCCACAGCGTTCGGGCTGGAACGACCAGGTATTTGGTGTATGCTCCGTTGACGTTGAAACCAATTTCATCCAATCGCTCGCAGTGGTTGGGGTAGCCGTCCGCGCAGGGTTTGCAGTTACCGCACCACAACATCTCCTCGGTCGTGACCGCCTCGCCGCCTTTGAACGGTTTGTTGGTCACCTTATTGAGCGCCTTTTTGCCCGCTTCAACAACGATGCCCGAGAGTTCATGTCCGAGGATGCTCGGGAACCCGGTCAAACCCGGATAGAAGATGTAGCCGTCCTTATCCGCCTGCGCCATGTGAACATCGGAGCCGCAAATCCCGCAGGCTTTAACCTCCAGCAGGACTTCGTCATCGCCAGGAGTGGGGATGTTGTATTCACGGATCTCGAAGCGCGGATTGCGCCACACCAGACTGCCAAGATAAGTTTGACGGCCCTCGATATCCTTTTTGCCCAACTTAAAACCTGGTTTTGGATCCCAATCGGCGACCAGGGTAACGCCTTCCATTTTGCCGTTCATAGACATACTCCTTTTGTGCAAATCAGCAGAAAAAAGTTAGACTTCCGTACCCTGACCGATGCGCGGGATGCCGTAAACGGGCTTCCAACCTGGACTGAGCGGTTCGCGGAGATAGGGTTCCATTTCTTTCTCGGTGCGAAGCGTGACCTCTTCCACCGGCGGCACTTTGCCAGCCGGGAAGGCTTCCAGAACGTCATCGTGCCACAGCGTCAGGTATTTCAGGATGGCAGCCATGGGGCGTTTGCCCTTCTGGGCGGTGCCTGATTTGGCCTTACCCACCACACCTTCCGGGGTGGCAGCAATTTCGATGGCGAAGTGGCCTTCGCCCTCTGACCAGCGGCTGGGACGTCCGAACGGATCCACCGATTTGTCGTAGTGACCTTCGGGCAGGTAGCTTTTGCCCTCGGTATCGACGGCGTAGTTCATGTCCACCATTTCGGGGTGCAGCAGCAGACTCAGTGAGGTCTCCGACTCGTCCGCATGGACAAAATTGGTGCTCATCTGACCGCCGCGCTCCACCGGGCGGAAAAACTCGCGCACGCCGCGATGCCAGTCGATGACGCGGAATATGCCGGGCAACTGGTAGCGCTTGACGAACTCCTGTACTGCCGATTCGAGCATCCACAACTGACCGTGATTGTTGACGATCAATTGTTTGCGGAAGCCGTCGTTCCACAACCCCAGCATGACGTCGATCATCATCTCGCGCACCACATGCTCGCGGACGATGACCGTTCCCGGCATGCCCAGGTGATGATAGGGGTGCCCGCCGTAGTTTAGCGGGGGCAGCGCCAGGTTGACCGGGGCGCCGCGTTTGGCAGTGAAGCGTCTCACGCCTTCGCAAATGGCGCTGACGTAGAGCGTATCGGCGGCGCTGGGTAGGTGCTGCCCGTGCAGTTCGGTGCAGCCAACCGGGATAAAGACCACGTCATTTTTCTTGCGGTTGGCTTCCACCTGCCAGCGGGTGGTGGTTTGAATGTAAGAGCCGGGTTTACCCCACTCCACTGGCGAGGGAACACCGTAATCGGCCAGAATCGCGTCAATCTGCTCATCGCTGGACTCCCAGACTTCCTTTTTCATGCGCCCAACCCCGTTATCCTCGAAGAATAAGTCGGGTTGGCTGGTAGCCAGATAACCTTTGGGTACTTTGATATCGCTCATTTTTATCTCCTTCATTTAATGCTGGATGGGTAATGATTACAGCAAAGATGAATTAGTCCGGCAGGACTTTGCCGGGATTGAGAATGTTCTGTGGGTCAAGCGACCGTTTGATGCGCTTTTGAATTTCAACGGAGACCGGACCCAGGGCGCGTTCCAGGTACGGACGTTTAAGCGTGCCGACCCCGTGTTCGCCGGAAAGGGTGCCGCCCAGATCGAGTGCGATGGCAAATTCCTCTGCAACCATCTGCTCCACTTTGGCCCACTGCTGCGGGTCGCGTTTGTCGAACAGAATGTTGGGGTGCAGGTTGCCGTCGCCGGCGTGGCCGAAAATGACAATCGGCAGGCCGTGTTTTGCACTGACTTGTTTTAGCCGGCGCACGGCTTCCGGGATAGCGGAGCGCGGTACGGTGATGTCCTCACCCAGTTTGTTAGGCGCCAGACGCGCCAGCGCGGGTGCAACCGAGCGGCGGGCTTTCCACAACCCCTGGCGTTCAGTTTCATCTTTGGCAACCGTGACCTTTCGCGCGCTGTGGCGGGTGCATATTTCAGCAGCCGTCTCGATCTCGCGGGTAACCCCGGTCTCCTCCTGGCCGTCCGTCTCGACCAGCAGAATAGCTTCCACGTCCAACGGCAGGCCAAGGTGCATGGCTTCTTCGATGCAGGAAATGGCGGTGTGATCCATCAGTTCCAGGGTGGCAGGCACAATTCCGGCCTTGAGAATGGCATTGACCGTCTGAGAGGCATCCTCGATGGAATTGAATTCCACCAACGCGGTGCGGGCAAATTTGGGCTTGGCGGTCAGGCGCAGCAGCGCTTCGGTGATCACGCCCAGCGTGCCCTCAGACCCGGTGAACAGGGCGGTCAGGTCATACCCCACCACGTCCTTGATCACTTTGCCGCCGGTATGGATGATCTGGCCGTCTGCCAGGACGACCGTCAAACCCAGCACATAGTCGCCGGTGACGCCATATTTCAGGCAGCGCGGGCCGCCGGCATTGCAAGCAATGTTGCCGCCAATGGTGGAATGGCGGATGCTGGACGGGTCGGGCGGATAGAATAATCCCTTCTTTTCGACCTCTGCCTGCAGGTCGGCGGTGATGATGCCGACTTCAACGTGAACGACGGCGTTTTCCTGGTCAAGTTCCAGCAGGCGGTCCATGCGCGTCAGACATAACACAATTCCGCCGCTAAAGGGGACCGAGGCGGCTGCCAGTCCGGACGCCATGCCACGGGTGACTACGGGAATCTGTTCCCGCGCAGCCAGTTTAACAACCTGGCTGACTTGTTCGGTGCTGGTGGGTAAAACCACCCCATCCGGGCAGTGTTCCTCAAAAGTGCCGTCGTAGCTGTACACCGCCAGGTCTTCCGGCGTGATCAGCACGGCGTCTTTGCCAACGATTTTGACAAGTTCGGCAATCAGAGTCGGGTTCATTGGGAGTTCTCTTCGGCTGCATAAGCCTGGTCGAGCAAAACGATCGGGTGAACCACTTTCACATCCATCTGGCGACGCTTGATGCCGGTGGTCAACTGCATCTGGCAGCCCGGGCAGCCAGATGCGACCATCTCTGCGCCGGTGCTTTTCAAGTTATCCATTTTGCGCTCCAGCACTGCCAGCGAGGTCTCGTAGTGGGTGATCAACTGGCTGCCGGCCGAACCGCAACACCAGTCCGATTCGGGCAATTCGACGAAGTCAACGCCGTCAATGAACTGCATCAAAGCGCGCGGCTGCTGCCACACCTTCTGGGCGCGGCGCAGGTGGCAGGGGTCATGGTAAGTGACACGCGCTTCGATCCGGCCGGCAGGTTTTTCTAGCGGAATGGACATCAAAAACTCGCTGATGTCGCGGACTTTGGCGCTGAAAGCGGCTGCCCGCTCGACCCATTCCGGTTCGTCCGCCAGCATCTGCCCGTATTCCTTGAGTTTCGAGCCGCAGGTGGCGCAATCCGTAACGATCACATCGGTCTCAGTCTTTTCGAACAATGCGATGTTGAAACGCGCGTGGGCTTTGGCCAGGTCCATGCGACCGTAGCCAGCCGCCGGCATGCCGCAGCACACCGTATCCCTGGGGGTGATTACCGTGCAGCCGTTTCGGGCTAAAACCCGCACCGTGGCAGCCGATTCATCAGCGAACAACAGGCTCTGAGCGCAGCCCAGGAAAAACCCAACCCGGTAACGGCTTTTGCTGTGGGCTTTGGTAACTTCCGGCAGCACCCGGCGCAGCGGGCGCCGTGGGAGATGGGGCAGCATGCCTTCCAGGTCGCGCAGCCTGGCCGGCAGTAATCGCCGAAGGTGGAGTGTATACACCAAGCGGCGCAGGCCGCTGCTCTGATATATTCGCAGCGGCAGGGTAGCGGTTTTCATCCGGCCGGGTTTGGCGATCAATTCACCAAACAGGGTGTCCTTCCAGCCTGACGGACGGATTTGTTCCTGTACATGGCGCATTTCGAGCGCCAGGTCAGCCGGGCGAATGCCAACGGGGCAAATATCATTGCAAGCCAGACAGTCCAGGCAGGCATACATTTGCTCGGCCAGGTTGGGGGTCAATTCCAGTTCGCCTTCCAGGTTTTTGCGCGCCAAAGCAACCCGCCCGCGCGGGGAGGAAGTCTCGGTTTTGTACACACGGTATGTCGGGCAAACCGCCAGGCACAAGCCGCAGCGAATGCAGTTGAGGTATTCGTTTTCTTGCGGTTGGGTCAGGTTGCAGGGTAGAGACAAGGTATATTCCCGTAAACGGATATGTTGTTACTCAATGGAAAAGTGGGGCTTCAGGATTTGCAGCGCTGCATTTCTGGCTTTTCGCGCGACTTCGAAGGGGTCTTGCTGCCAGTATTCAGGCCGGAACAACTCAATCGAACAGGGTCCGTCGTAGCCGATCGCCTTGAGCCTGCCACAAATGGCGTGCAGCGGCACCACGCCTTCACCGGGAAAGATGCGAATGCTGTCGGAGAAAGCTTCTTTGGGCGCGTCATCCAGGTCATCCAGGTGGAAGGCAAAGATTCGCGCAGAGTCGATGGCGTCCAGTTCGTCCAACAGCCCGCCGCCTCCGTAGAAGTGGGCAGCGTCGAAGGACATGCCGATGTTCTCCCGGCCGGTCTTTTGGATGATTTCATACGCGCCGCGCGGGGTGCGCACCGAAGTCCAGCCAAAACCCAGGAACTCGAAAGCCAGCTTTACGCCGTAAGGCCCGGCAATACTGCCAAGGTCGCGCAGGACACTTACATATTCCGTTACAACTTCATCCCAACTCACCTCGCGGTCAGGCAGGGGACCGGCCACCACGACGATGGTCGGGCAGTGGATGGCCTGAGCGATGGCGCTTAGCTCCTGGCAGCGGGCTTGAATTTTAGGGTATTCCTGGCCGCGAAAACCGATAAATACGATCGCATCCAGCGCCAGCGGTGTTATGTTGTAGCGGGCGAACAAAGCCTTCAGTTTTGCGAGAGAGTGATCCTGCAGGTAACGATCGACTTTTTCAGCCCAGACCTCCAGCCCGCTGAAACCAGCCTGCACGCTGATTTCGACATCGGTAACCAGATCGGAGGTCATGGTGGTTGCGCCGTGGAAACCCAGTTTCATAAATCAGAACCTTTTGCCTTGAGAGTTGGGAATTGTAGAGAAGTTAAGCCTGGTCAAATTCACTGATTTTGACCGGTCGTTTCTCGCGGAACGATTTCCAGGCGGCCTGACCCAGTACTACCGCCATTCGTCCGTCACGCCCGGTGACGGGGGTCGGCTTATCTTCCTGCACGCATTCCACAAACTGACGGACTTCCTCAACATAGCAGGGGGCATAACGCTGCATGAAGAAATGGGGCAGGGCTGCGCTGTGGAAGCCGCGGCGGTCGCCTTTATAGATGGTGGTTTCGACCTCGTTGGCTGCCATAGCCACACCGTCTGAGCACAGGACCTCCAGGCGCTGGTCGTAGCCATAAACCGCCTGGCGGCTGTTATCAATCGTGCCGATTGCGCCGTTGGTGAACTTGAGCGAAACGATGGTTGTGTCCAGATCGCCGAATTCATTCATCTCCGGGGCAATCAGGACATTTCCCATGGCGTAAATTTCATCGACCTCGCCGACCTGATAACGGATCATGTCAAAGTCATGGATGGTCATGTCGAGGAACATGCCGCCGGACACACGGAGGAATTCCATCGAAGGCGGTTCAGGGTCGCGGCTGGTAATGTGTATGGAGCACGGCTTGCCGATTTCGCCGGATGTGACAATCTGATGGACGCGCTGAAAACTTTTGTCAAAGCGGCGATTGAAACCGACCTGTAGCTTGACCTTTGCTTTTTCCACGGCCGCCAACGCTTCGTCGATGTCCTTCAAGTTCAACGCCAGCGGCTTTTCGGAGAAGATGTGCTTACCGGCCGCCGCTGCATCCTTGATGATCATGGCGTGGGTGTCGGTGCTGGTTGCGATTAGCACTGCCTCGATGGACGGATCCGCCAGCAGCTCATGGTAATCCTGTACCACGCGTTGAATACCCAGGTTGTCCGCTACTGCCTGAGCAACTTCCAGGCGAATGTCGCAAATGGCGGATAAATTTGCTTCGGGGATCTGGCGCACCAGGTTGGCGACGTGCACACTGCCCATGCGTCCCGTTCCAATTACAGCGATGTTTACTTTGCGTGTCACGAATAATTCCTCCTCCCTCTCCCGCGGGGGCGAGGGGATAAATCCCAGTCGGTGCGTTAATTACGGCTTCATCACAATCTTCATAGCCTGCTTTGGGATGCGATCCAGGGTCTTTATATCCAGGCCCAGGTACTCGAAAGCCTTTATGCCGTCATCCAGCGAGATCACTTTGGTGAAGAAAGGCCCCATGTTCAAGCGATTTTCACGGAAGATGCGAATGGACGGAACCATGGTGTTCTGCCCCAGATACAGACCCAGAATTTTGGTCGCCCAGCGCGTGATTTCGTTAGGGACGACCGTGGTGGTGATGCTCGAGTCCATGCCGAACGGCAACACCTTGCCGCCGGGGGCAACACACTTCAGGGCGGTCGCCAAATCGTTGCCCGTGGCTTCGATGACGATATCTGCCTTGCGTCCGTAGGTAAACTCGGTGATTTTGTCAACCACGTTGACTTCTTCCGGATTCCAGACGGTCAGCCCGCACTGTTTGGCGACTTCGATGCGGAAGGGGTCGATTTCCGTAACCGCCACCTTGGCAGCAATATTCCTGGCGAACTGGCTGAACAGGTAGCCAATGGGGCCAAATCCGATCACTATCACGTAATCATAAGGCAGCATTTGCAGCGTGTTCATCCCGTTGACGACCGTCGCCAGGGTTTCCACCTGCGTGCCCAGGACGTCGTCGATTTCGTCCGGCAGGACAAAGCACTGCTTTTCCGGCACAATGGTGTACTCGGCGTAACCGCCGTCGCGCATCACGCCCAGCGCGCTGGTTTTGATGTCCACACATTGGCTGGTTAGCCCCATGCGGCAGAAATCGCAAAACCCGCAGCGGATGTTGTTGTCCACCGCAACCCGGTCACCGATTTTCATGTGATGCACATGCGACCCAACCTCCACAATCTCGCCGCAGAATTCATGTCCGAGCACGGTGTTGGGTTTGAAATGGTGCTTGCCTTCGACGATCTTGACGTCACTGCCGCAAATCCCGACCGCATGGATCTTGATGACCACATCATCGGGGTCCTTGGCATGCGGAATTGGCCGCTGCTCAAATTCAATCCGGCCGACATCTTTCATAACCAGTGCTTTCATCGTGTCCATATTGCTTCTCCTTGGTGGGAATTAATTTGCGGGTAAGAACTTTAGTGTTCTTTGGGCGAGGCGGCGGTGGAATTGCGCACCAACAGCCTGCCTTTGAGGATGATTTCTTTGGGTTGAAAAACTTTACCGTCCGGGCTGGAATGTAGCAGGTCGAGCAGTAACCTCGCAGCTTCAGTCCCAATAGATTGCTTGGGCTGGTCGAATGTGGTCAGGGGGGGATGGGTGTAGGCGGAAAAGATAATGTTATCGAAGCCGGTGATGGATATGTCGTCAGGGACGTTCAACCCGGCCCGCCGGCAGCCTTTCAGCACCCCAATCGCCAGCATGTCGTTGAAACACACAATTGCGGTGGGAGGCTGCTTCAGGTTGAGGAGGTAATTCGAGTCGTCCATGCCGAATTGCGGGCTGTTGCCAGCCACATGATGGATGTATTCCGCTGGTACGGGCAGGCCAGCGGATTGCATTTCGGCCTTGAAACCCGTTAACCGATCCAGGGTAGTGCGGCCTGAGAGCGAATTGCCCAGGTAAGCGATTTTACGGTGACCAAGATCGATCAGGTGGCGGGTGATCTGGCGGCTGCCGTCCACGTCATCATGGAAGATCGAGTAATGAAAATTTTCGGCGCCCTGGTGGTTGACCACCACGATCGGGAAACCGTATTCCAATAACTGGCGGCCCTGGTCGGGGGAGAATGACGAGGAGCAAATAATCACACCATCGGTGCGGTGTTCCATCATCGCCTGGACAATTTTTTGTTCCCGCGCCGGATCGTGCTGTGAGGCGGCAATAAACAGACGGTAACCAGATTCCTGGGCGGCTTCCTCGATGCCGAACACAATTTCGCTAAAAAACGGATCATCGATGCTGCTGACGATCACCCCCAGCACCTGGGAACGGTTCGTTTTCAGGCTGCGAGCTGCGGCGCTGGGTAGATAGGCCATTTCAGCGGCAGCCTGCTGGATGCGTTTGGCGGTCGCAAACGAGATCAGCGGATCGCCGCGCAAGGCGCGGGAAACAGTGGAGTGCGACACCCCGGTGCGTTTGGCAATATCTTTAATTGTCGTGGTCATGGGAAAGAGAGCCTCGTTTGCACACGTGTGCATAATACTGTTCATAGTTTACACAGGATCGAGAAAAAAGTCAACTCAGCATGGTTGGTAACCATCTCTACTACTGAATTAAGGGCAGCAGGTTTATACTGGGGGTAAATACCACTATCCAGGCGGTTATCCAAATATTCTAGGAAGAGATCCATGCCAACAACTTCGAAGCACTATGACGTAATCTTTGCCGGAAACTACACCAAGGACACCATCATCACCCCGGATGGTACGCGCTATGTAGATGGCGGCGGAATGAATTATGCCGCCCATGCAGGTGCGCGGCTTGGGATTAAAGCTGCGGTGGTAACCCGCCTGGCGCGGGAGGATGAGCATGTGGTCAAGGCGATCCGCGCGAACGGCATCGACTGTTACCCTTTTTATTCGCCGGCATCGACGCTGCTGACGCTTGAATATAAGACCCATGATGTGGATAAGCGCAATTTGTACGTCAAAGCAACCGGTGGGACGATCCGGGCTGAACACCTGGACGGATTGGAAGCCAAAGCCATCACCGTCAGCCCAAGCATCCGCGGAGAGGTCGAGCCGGAGTTTTTTGAGGAAATGCAGAAACGAAATGGGTTAATTCTGGCAGCGGATGTTCAGGGGTTTGTGCGGGTGCTGCGCGGAGAAGCGCTGGTGTATGAGCCCTGGGAGGATATGGGGCGGGTGCTGAGGGATTTGGACATCCTGAAATCGGACGCGGTCGAGGCCCAATTTCTGACCGGAGAAACGGACATCGAAAAAGCGGCAAAATTCTACGCTGACCTGGGCGCGAAGGAGATCGTCCTGACCCACAGCGAAGGGGTCTTGATTCATGCTGAGGGCAAGTTTCACCACTATCAATTCCACTCGCGATCCATGGCAGGCCGCAGTGGGCGGGGAGATACCTGCCTCGGTTCCTATGTTTCCATGCGCCTGAGTATGCCGCCGGTAGATGCCGGAAAGTGGGCAGCCGCAGCGACCAGCCTCAAGGTGGAAAGACCCGGACCCTTCGACCGTCCACTGGATGAAGTAGAAACCTTTATCCGGCTGCATTACAACCATGGTACAAGCTGAAGTTCGGCAAGCCCAAATTGAAGCCAAAAGGGCGCGGCTAACCAGTGATTACCCGGCGCTCTGGAAACACCTTATAGATGAATGGAGATCACACTCCAAAGAGGGCCGGGTCTGGTTGACATACTCAGCTATCTATTTATCCTGAACCAACCCTATCCGTATGACCTTTATCCCTGATTGTTGTGTTTTTCCACCAACCTTATTGTGAGATAATGCCATCAGGCATTCAGGCAACAAATGACTGTGGAAAAGACAGCGATCCCCCTTCCAAAAATTCAACCGACCTCTGTTCCGCTTTTCCAATTGCTTTGGCGGGTTTACGGCTATCTGCGTCCATACTGGAAGCAGACCGTGGGGGCGTATGCCTCACTGCTGGTTATTTTGGGATTAAACACTTTGATCCCGCAGTTTATTCGCTGGATTATCGATACGGGGGTGGAAGGTAACCAGCCGAAGGTTTTAACCTGGTCGGTGTTGGCGCTGCTCGGCCTGACCCTGGTCAAAGGGGTGTTGAACTATTTCGAAGGAACTTTGAGCGAGGTCGCTTCGCAAAATGTGGCCTTTGACCTGCGCAATGCCATCCAAAAAAAGCTAACCCAGCTATCGTTTTCCTTCCACGATCAATCCGAGACCGGAGAGCTGCTTTCCCGCGCCGTCCAGGATGTCGAACGCATCCGCTTTCTGACCGGGCGCGCAACCATCCGCATCCTGGATGGCGCGCTGTTGCTGATTGTTACTGCAGTCGTCATGCTGGTCATGGATTGGAAGTTGGGCTTGCTGGTACTGGTAACCATGCCGGTGCTGGTGTACCGCGCGCTGCATTTTGGTTCCCGCTTCCGTCCCCTTTCGTTGTTGTTGCAAAAGCAACTGGCGGGGTTGACGACCGCCATTGAACAAAACCTGCGCGGCATGCGTGAGGTCAAGGCCTATGTGCAGGAAGATGCCGAGATCGAGCGCTTTGACTGCGAAAACGACCGTTGGTTCGAACTGTCCGCCCGGTCGGCGCAGCTACAGGCGGTCAACCTGCCCCTTTTGTTCCTGATCGCCAACATGGGCACGGTCGCCATCATCCTTTATGGCGGCTCCCAGGTCATTAATGGCCAGCTGACGATCGGCGAGATTATTGCTTTTATCACCTATCTGGGACAGCTGATCGAGCCCGTCCGGCGTCTGGGAATGATCATCCCGGCGGTAGCCATTGCCGGGTCAGCAGCGGAACGTATCTTTGACACCCTGGATACCGTGTCCGAAGTGCGCGACGAACCAGGCGCCGTTCCTATGACTGAGATAAAGGGCGGAGTGGTGTTTGAATCCGTTTCTTTCAGCTACGGTGCCAAAAAAGTTCTTAACGGCGTTGATTTCACCGTCATGGCCGGCCAAACCGTGGCTCTTTTAGGCTCGACCGGCTCGGGCAAGTCCACCATCATCAGCCTGATTCCAAGATTTTACGATCCGACTGAAGGGCGCATCCTGATCGACGGCAGCGACATTCGCAAAGTCACCCTGCATTCGCTGCGCAGCCAAATCGGCATTGTCATGCAGGATGCTACCTTATTCGCTGGCTCGTTCCGTGAAAATATTGCCTTCGGCAGCGAGACGGCGACCGAAGCTGATATTGTCAGCGCGGCGCAAGCTGCCCAGGCGCATGAATTTATCATCCGCAGCCCGCAGGGGTATGGCTCCCGCATTGGGGAACGCGGAGTCACCCTATCCGGCGGTCAGCGGCAGCGGCTGGCGATTGCCCGCGCACTGCTGCTGGATCCTAAAATCTTGATCTTGGACGATGCCACGGCGTCGGTGGATGCTGAAACTGAACATCTGATTCAGCTGGCATTTCAGAATCTCATTCGCGGGCGCACCACATTCGTGATCGCCCACCGACTGAGCACCGTGCGTAATGCCGATTTGATCCTGGTCATGGAAAAAGGGCGCATCAGCGCCAGCGGCACTCATGAGACGCTGTTCGTATCATCGCGCCTGTACAGCGAAATTTACAACCGCCAATTGGTGCGTAAGGAAGCGCTGTCATGAGCTTCTCGATTGGAAATGTATCACCTGGGATGGGTCCACGGGATGCGCTGGACCGCTACGGCAGCGCCAACCGGGAAAATACCGGCAAATTCAACCCACATGTGATCCGCCGCCTGCTGGCATATTTGCGCCCGCACACCTGGAAAATGATGATCGCTCTGGTGCTGACACTGGGCGAATCCGGATTGACTCTGTTGACGCCGTACCTGACCAAGGTTGCCATCGATCAGTACATCACCCCCAGGGATGCCAGTGGGTTGTGGGGCATCGCGGCGATCATCACCGTATCATTTATTGCCCTGTTCTTTGTGAGCGCCGGTCAGCGCTATCTGCTTTCATGGGTGGGGCAAAAAGTGCTGGCAAAGATCCGCAGCGACCTATTTCGTAAATTGCAGCGGCTGCAGTTGGGCTACCACGACAACCACATCGTTGGCGTGACGGTCTCGCGGGTGATGAACGACGTTGCCGAGATCAACGAGCTTCTTTCGCAGGGAGTGATCACATTGGTCGGCGACTTGATTGTGCTGGTGGGCATTATCATCATCATGTTGACAATGAGCCCAAGACTGGCGCTGATCACCTTCACCGTTTTGCCGCTTATCCTTCTGGCGACCTGGGTCTTCTCGCGCTATGCCCGGGCATCCTTCCGCGAGACGCGCTCCAAAATTGCGGCCGTGGTTGGCGACCTGGCAGAGGACATCAGTGGAATGCGCGCCATTCAGGCTTTTGCGCAGGAGAAAGCCTCGCAGGAGCGCTTCGAGCGGGTCAACCGCGAAAACCGCAAGGCATACATCAACGCCATGTCACTGTCTTTTATTTTCCTGCCGACCATCGAATTTCTTGGGATGGTGGCGACCGCGATTGTGTTGTGGTTCGGCGGGCGCTTCGTCCTTGCAGAGGCGGTGACGTTGGGAGTGATGGTGGCGTTCCTATCGTATGTGACCCGCTTCTTCCAGCCAATTTTGGAAGTAAGCCGCCTGTTTACCACTTTTCAGTCAGCCATGGCAGGTGGTGAGCAGGTGGTCAAGCTGCTGGATACGCCGGTGGAGATCGCCGATCTGCCGGAAGCCAGAGAAATGCCGCCGATCAGCGGCAAAGTCGAATTCGACCATGTGGTTTTCCGCTACAAGCCGGATGCTCCGTTGGTGATCGATGACGTCAGTTTCACCATCCAGGCCGGCAGCACAGTGGCACTGGTCGGACCGACCGGCGCCGGAAAAACCTCAATTGCCAACCTGCTCACGCGGTTCTATGACATCCAGTCCGGCGCCATCCGCATCGATGATAGCGACATCCGCACCATGACCCAGGCATCGTTGCGACGGCAAGTGTGCGTAGTGTCGCAGGAACCGTTCCTGTTCCCCCGCACCCTAGAGGAGAACATTCGCTACCACAGCCCAAATGCCACCCATGCGGCGGTTGAAGAGGCTGCCCGGCAAGCCAATGCCCATGACTTTATTAGCGCCTACCCGGCCGGTTACCAGACGCGCGTACAGGAAGGCGGCGTGAATTTATCCGTTGGGCAGCGCCAATTGATCAGCATTGCCCGCGCCATCCTGGCGAAACCACGCATTCTGATTCTGGATGAAGCCACCGCCAACATCGATACCGTCACCGAAGCAGCGATTCAGCAGGCGTTGGAACGCTTACTGCACGGACGCACAGCTATCGTCATCGCTCACCGCTTGAGCACCGTCCGCAACGCCAACTGGATTTACGTGCTGGATCATGGAGAAATTGTCGAACAGGGCACGCATGCCGAGCTGCTCGACCACGGAGCGTTGTATGCCCAACTCTATGCGCGGCAGTTCACCAACTCGGATAACGACAGGGCAGAGTAGGGAACGGTCTTGGCCGTTCCCTACAACTTTTCGAAGAAGGTTGCTAATACCTACAAAATCCTCTCCCCGCCAGTAGGGGCACGGGGATGGATCGAAAAATTCAGCGATCTGAACAACCCCGTGCCCGGATTTGAAGGAAATAATATCTTTGGGCCGATGTTTCTTTGCATGTGGAAGATCATGATAGCCTGGGCATGGGGATTTGTTGCCGATGGGCTTTAATTTATAAATCCCCGTGCCCTTTGTATCTTGATCTGATTGGTTTCTGTTTGCCATAAGGTTATCAACCCCACCCATCCCGCCCCAGTCTTGGGGCGGGTTTGTCTTAATTGAGTGTTTTTGCGCCGCCATAGCGGCGCAAAAACACTCAAAATTCATTTTTCCCCCGCTCCCCGAAAGGTTGACCGTCAGTGAAAATCAAACCATAAACCGGGGAGCGGTGTCGGGGGTGAGGGGTTAATCCAGATTCGTCACCTGAATTTTTAAAGCGTCCAGAAAACTAACCGTTCAACATCAAGAATGCATCTAAGGTGAAGGTCTTCTTTGAAAGCGGGTTGGTTGAGCTAGATAAATTACCGAAGAGAACCTGGAATCGACTTACCGTTCCCTTACTCTTCATCGAAAAAGATCGGGTTCGAAATCAACGCCGGAAGCATGGGCAGTCCGGGCAAAAATGCGCGCAAGAGCTCCACCCGGGCAAACCCGGGCGCATCCATGGCATAGGTCAGTTCGATATCCCCGTCTGAAGGCGCAGTGAAGAGCGCCTGGTTGCTCTTGCCGGTGACCACACGCAGCACGTCTCCAGCCAGCAGCCCCTGAACGTTAATCTGCAATTCCCTCACCACCGTCCAGGCGACCGAATCACCCAGGATTGCATCACCGGCGGTCATTTCGAGCGTTGGGCCGTTGGGCGCAAAGGTGATAAAGCTGTGCCCGGCGCGTACCGCCGCTACGATGTCGCTGGCTCCGGCTGACTCGGCATAGACGCCCATGGTTGGACCCCCCAGGAAAACAAATGGAGTGTCGCGGTGATAGTCACTGCCGCCACAGGCTGGGATTTTTTTGCCGGCTGCCAGCAACTGCTGCCAGTATCCCACCGCTTTCAGGTTGGATTCTCGCATTGGCCCATTCCAAATCTCGATGCAGTCGAACGGCAGGGTTTGCAGGTCAAATTGAAAAGGAGCGACCGGTTCGAACGGGTGGTTAATACTGATCAACGCTCCCCGCTTATGAGCAGATTCGAATCGTGAGCGGGCTTCTGCGGGGGTGTTGGTTGCAAACGGCTCATCGTAGGGTTGGTCGATCCCGATGAAGTTGGCGTGCCCCTTGAAATGCGTCCATTCGACCCCCGAAATCATGGTCACGCCCGGCAGGCGCGGCATGGCAGCTTTTGACACCAGCTGGTTGTGGTCAGTGACCGCCACAAAATCCAGGCCGTTGCGTTTGGCTTTGAACGCCAGCTCTTCCAGCGTGTGCACGCCGTCGGATGCCAGGGTGTGACTGTGCAGATCGCCCTTGAGCAGTCGGCGGGATTTGCCTTCCAGCCGGACTTCGTAAGACACTTTGGTTCCTTCGGATGCCACTTTGTATGCCCCGACCAGCACCTGCCATTCACCGGGGACAATACGGCAGGGACGGTAACCCGGGGTGGCGTACTCCTCGCTGACCGTGATTTCATTCTTGTCTGAGCCGGAAGCGCCTACCTGTGTGCCGTCCGGGCCGATCAAGCCAAGATCGATGATGTTCTTCTCGGGGAGAGCAGAAAACAGTCCATTTTCCAGGGACTGTTGCTCCAACGGGCGCTGGTCATAATCGTATTTGAGCGTCAGGGTCTCGATATCATCCGGGACCTCAAAAGGGATCCTGAAATAAGTCCCCTGCCGGGCGGGCTCGATGTGAATGTCAAAGTGAATCGTGTGTTCCATAGCACGCTCGAAAGGTCAGGCAGGCAGCGGCTCGAGGACTTTGGACAGGAAGCGCTCGATCTGCTTGTTCCAATTGATCCAATCATGCTGACCATCTTCCTCGTGATAATCCAGTGGAATCCCGAGGGTCTGGCAGGCGGCCTGAAACTGCTGGTTGAGCGGATAAAGGTCTTCCTGGCGGCCGGTGGTGACGAACAGGTTCGGCAGAGCCGATGGGTTGTGAGCGGCACGCTGCAGCCAGATCGCAGGGTCGTGCTCGCTGCCGGCCACCTTGGCTAAATCACCGAACACCCAGGTAAATTCAGCGTTTCTAGGGTCGTCTTTAAACGTGGTCAGGATGTCCATCGACAGCACACCCGAAAAACTGGCCGCGGCATAATAACGGTCAGGGTAGGCGAAGGCGGCTTTGAAGGCTCCATAACCGCCCATGGACAGGCCAGCAATCAGCGTGTTCTCGCGCTGCGGGACGATGCCGAAAACCTCGTGCAGGTAACGAGGCAATTCCTCGGTCAGGTAAGTGAAATAACGCTGCCCGTTTGGCATGTCAGCATAAAAGCTGCGCCCTACCGAGGGCATGACGACTACCAATCCATATTGTCGGGCAAGGATCTCTATGGGCGAATAGCGCTGCCAGGCGCTGGCGTCGTCGCTCAGGCCGTGTAATAAATACAGCACCTTGCGATCGCGTACCGGAATTCCTTTCATCATCCCGGGATCGGGCAGGATGATATTCAACGGAATATTAACCTTCACCGTTTCAGGCAGGTGATCCAGTCGTATCAGCGCCATGCGAACCTCCTAATCCCCCGTCGCTTCCGGAGCGACGCCCAGCAGTTCCGGCGGTTTCTCATCCCTGGGAAAATCGAGCGTCCAGGAGAAGCCAAAACTGATCACCATCAACGCAAATGGGAAGACGGTCAGAAGGAAGCGCGAGGCGTTAGCCGGGTCGCTGCCTGGGTTGGCGCCGCTTTCAAAGCCGAAGATCACAAAGATGAGGTAAAACGCAAAGCTGGTAAACAGGCCGTTAAGGCGGTTCATGAACCCCAGGGCGTTCGAGATAATTCCCTCGCGGCGTACATTGTACTTGCGGGTATCTTCATCCATCACCTTGGCGCCGATCAAATCCATGGTCGTGATCACGCCGGCAAAGCCAAACCCGACCAACGCACTACCAACGGCTGCGGTAGCCAGAGAATTGGCGAAATACAGCGGGATAAAGGCGATTGCCAGGGTCGCCAATGCAACTCGCCAGACTGGAATGACGGAATATTTACGCACCAGCCGCGCCCAAACCGCCACGCAGCCGATGGCGATAATCAAGACTGAGGCAAATAAAATGGTTGACTGGCCGTCCGGGATCTGCAAGGTATATTTGACGAAAAACGGCAGCGATGCCAACACCAGCGACATGGCTGCGCTGTAGAATGCATTGGTAAAACCGGCCAACCAGAATTTGCGATTGGTGAATAAATCTTTCAGACTGTTCCACAGGGCGGGTTTTTGCTCATCAACGTGGACTTCGACCTCTCTGGCTGTAAAGGCCATGTACAATATGACCGCGCCGCCCAGAATACCATAGATAATCGCGGTTGGACCGTACCCAATGACGCTGGTGACGATGGGGGTGAGCGCGATGCTTATGATCATGGCGACCAATTGGAAGGCCTGACGTAAGGCGTTGGTGGCTGCCCGGCTGGCATCGGTGCGGAACAGCTCCGGGAAGAGCGCCCCGTAGTTGGCGTTGATGACCGAGTCCAGCGTGCCGGTGAGAATGTAGAACAGCATGGCATAGCCGAAGAGGCTGTTACCTGCCAGAAAGTCTGGCGTGGAATAAAAGGCGATAAACCCTAGCACCAGCAGCGGCGTACCAATGACCAGCCAGGGACGGCGACGGCCCCACCTTGTGCGCGTACGGTCCGAGAGGAAGCCATAAATCGGGTTATCCAATGCATCGATAAACGTGTAAACGAACAGGATGGTTGCCAGTTGTATGGTAGTCAGTCCCAACCGGTCAACGTAATAGATGGCGGCATAGGTTTTCAACATGTTGATCGGGATGGACGTGCCAAACATCCCGATGGCGTAATTGAACGACTTGAGTTTGTCTGCCTTCATGCGGATGCTCCCCTTCAAAAAGTCGGATGCGCAATTAACTAACCTTAAAGCCTACCTCTGATTTTGATTATAGATGCGAAACCAATATTGGATTGTTCGTTAATCCCATGGAAGCCAGAATATGACCTATGATTAACTGCACACAACCGCTGTCCCGATCTATCCCGAGAGCTTTTATTCATCAATAATTTCCGATCAACCCCTGGGTATCCTATGCCACTCAATATTCACCTGATTTTCAAGACCCACCTCGATGTTGGCTTTACGAATTACGCGCGCGTGGTGACCGCGGAATATTTCAACCGTTATATTCCTTCCGCCATCCAATTGGCGCGCCAGCGCCGCGAGAGCGGGCAGGGTGACCGCTTTATCTGGACGACGGGTTCCTGGCTGATCTATGAATATTTGGAGCATGTGGATGCAGCCAAGCGAACCGCGATGGAAGTTGCCATTGCGCAAGGGGATATCGCCTGGCATGCGCTGCCCTTTACCACTCACAGCGAGTCGATGGACGCCGATCTTTTCCGGCTGGGGTTGTCACTTTCGCAGCGCCTGGATATGCGCTTTGGCAAGCACACCATCGCTGCCAAGTTCACCGATGTCCCCGGGCACACTCGCGGCATCGTTCCGTTGCTGGCAGAAGCAGGGGTGAAATTCCTGCAAGTGGGCGTAAACGGCGGGTCAGCGGTGCCAACAGTTCCGCCTTTGTTTCGTTGGCGGGATCCTTCCGGCAGTGAGTTGATCGTCATGTATGCCGGCGGTTACGGCAGCACCTTTGTTCTGCCCGGGACAGAAAACGCCCTGGCATTCGGCCATTCGATGGATAACCTTGGGCCACAGACCGAGACTCAAGTGGCCGAAATTTATCGACAACTGCGTGCAGAGCATCCTGGGGCGCACATTTTCGCCTCGACTTTGAACACCTTCGCGGAAAAACTGCTGCCCGTGTGGGCTGAACTGCCGATTGTCACGCAGGAAATCGGCGACAGTTGGATTCATGGCATTGGCAGCGACCCAATCAAGGTAAGCCAGTTCCGCGAACTGCTGCGTTTGCGCAGTGACTGGTTGAAGGCCAAGCCATCGCTGGTTAACGAGCCAGCGTTCGACCTTTTTCAACGGCGTTTGCTGATGGTGCCGGAGCATACCTGGGGCATGGATGAGAAGACTTTCCTGGGGGATCATAAAGCTTATTCAAGCACTGCTTTGGCTGCCGCCCGTGGAAAAGACAACTTCCGCACCTTCGAGGCTTCCTGGGCGGAGAAACGGGCATATATTGCCTCAGCGGTAAATGCCCTCGGCAATACGCCGCGGTCAGAGCAGGCGCGCTCCCGTTTGGCAGCACTCCAGCCGGGCGTCCCGTCGCTGGCCGGGTGGAAGCAGCCCAGTTCCGCCGAATCTGTGCTTGATTTACCGGGATTGGCTGCTCAATTTGACCTGAAAACCGGAGCGTTGATTGCCTGGCAGGTGAAACCCGGCGGCAAGTTCTGGGCGGATGGCGACCATCCCTTGGGGCTGCTGCGCTATCAAACATTTTCGGCCGATGATTACGAACGCTTTTTCCGGCAGTATATTCGGCCGGAAGAGCAGAACAATGATTGGAGTCGCGAGGATTTCACCAAACCCGGGCTTGAAAACGCCCATCCGGTCAGCCGCTACTGGCAACCCGTGGTGGTGGATGGTTATCAAAAGGACAACGCCTGCCTATTCCACCTGACCGGCGAGCCGGAAAGCGTCAGCAACTACGGGTGCCCGCGGGATTTTTACCTCAAATACACTTTCAACCAGGCTAAACCTGAACTTGAAATTGATCTGCAGTGGTTTAACAAGCAAGCTTGCCGGATGCCCGAAGCGCTTTGGTTCTCATTTATTCCTCGGACTCCAGGGGAAGCCAGCTGGAGCATCGATAAACTTGGGCAGGATGTATCACCGTTGGATGTGGTGGAAAACGGCAACCGGCACCTGCATGCCAGCGGGCAGTATGTGCGCGTGGAGGATGCCGAAGGTGACTTGACCATCACTGCGCTAGATTCAACCCTGGTGGCGCCGGGTGAACCGTCGCTGCTCAATTTCCACAACGGTCAGCCGGACATGACCAGGGGAGTGCATTTCAACCTGTATAACAACCTGTGGGGCACCAACTTTCCGATGTGGTTCGAGGAGGATTGCCGGTTCAGGTTTGTTATTCGGAAATGCTGCGTATAGGTATAGAAAGTACGGCATTGATTGGCAAGTCGAGGATGGTTATAGATTACCGCGGTGAGGAGGAAGGTCAATGTCAAACTGGTGGGTGATTTTGATCGGGTTGATCGGCGGTGCGGCGGTGGGATTACAATCCCCGTTGGCCGGGTCGATGGGGCAGCGGGTAGGCGGCACTGCCAGCAGTTTTATCATTCATATCAGTGGAGCAGTCTTTTCGGGTTTGTTTTTAATACTGCGCGGCGGCGAGCGCATCCGGGAATGGCGCTCACTGCCGTGGTATATGCTGGCAGCCGGCATTTTTGGCCTGATTTTATATCAGACCATCAGCGTGACTTTGCCCAGGCTGGGCAGCACCATGATGGTGGTTTTGATTATTATCGGGCAACTGATTTTAGGCGTGGTTATCGACCATTTTGGTCTGTTAGGCGTGACTCAGCGCCCGGTTGACGGGTTGCGCGTGCTTGGAATTTTGGCCCTGGTCTTAGGCGGCTGGTTGATTTCGAAATAGCGCTCTCTGATCTTATGAAAGGCTTAAGGCGTTTGAGTGCAAGATTCACCCGGCAATTTTATGGTATATTGTTGGAAGATACCGGCAAATGACATAGCCATTAAAAATTTTTCCGCCAACCAGATAATTGTCCGTTCGTTTTCTATAATCCTTCTCCTCCCTTAACGAAATATTGGTAGATAAAACGCCTGCTCGACTCTGTCCTGCTGTGGATTTGGCCTTGATTGGAGGGAAGTTTGAGCCAGGAACGATCATCGCAGATCAAGAAAAGACGCTTTTGGGTTGCACTGGCAATCCTCATGGTCGGATTGGTTTTTCTTTTCCAATCGCATATTATTCAACGCATCATTTTGGACGTCGTTTATGACAACTACGATCATTACCTGCCCTGCGAACGTTTGCCCCTGGCGACTGAGGTCGAGGCGGTGGTGGCTGACCATGCAGGCACGGTAAACCAGATTCAGGCAGTTTCACCGGATGTGCGATTCAGCCTCGAAAAGCAGGTTTGCGGCGGCGCAGAGCACGCCGACATCGTTATTTATTATCCATCACACGCTCACCGTGAACAGATCGAAAAAATCCTGGGTGGGAAAACATTCGTTGGTACCCCGGCGCGCTGGATTAACTACTAGGGACTTCAAGGGATAAAAATTATGAGGGAGAACCCTGGCCGTTTGATTCTATTGTTGCTGACAATCCTGGGATTGTTGAGCAGTTGCACCGCTAAAAACAAAAACTCAAAATCGTCCATGTCCACCCCTTCTCCTGCGTCGAAGACAGCCTGGGGCGCGGCGGAATCAGCCATCTCGAATGCCGTTCTTGGCATCCCCGGCGGAAAGTGTGAATGGGAGGCTCTGGGTTGGTTCGAGCAGGAAAGATACATCTGGGCATTCTGCCAGAGCGGCCCGGGGGTGGACGCGATTGGGGCAAGCCAGCCGGCTGTCGTGCGCGTCCAGGCAAACGGCTCGATCCAGTCGGTCACGCTACCGGAGGAGGGCGATGAATTTGCATTCAGCGTACGGCGTATATTTCCCCCGTCCGTACAGGAGAAAATCTTTGCGCAGGATTTTGATCTTTATGCTGCCGTTTCCCACCTGGAAGCGCGCTGGCGGAATCCCGCACTTCCTCCCGAGATTTTCGAACGGACCAGAGGATCGCTGCCAGCCATAGGTGAACAGGCAATTCCTGCCGTATCAGCCGCAACGGCAAACCGGATTGTCCAACAGGCTGTCCTGGGGCAGGGGAATGTCAGGCAGGTTCAATACTTGACGAACGGCCAGATCATTCTCTCCGGAGATCGCGGGATCGGGCTGCTGGATGAAGAGAATTTTAGAATCGATTATCCATTCCAGGGGATGTTGGAAGGAAGAATCGGGTTTCTTTCAGCCGACGGGAAATATCTGGCAGCGATCAACGGCCAAACCGTGAATGTTTTTGAGGTCGCCAGTCAAGCGCTCACGGTGAGTATCGATACCAGTGATGTGGATGGGATTCTGAGCCAGGTGCAATTTCTGGCCGACGGCCTGACCCTCATGGTTGAAAAATACATCCCAAGTGAAGGGTTCGCGGATAGACGGATTGCCCTCTATCAAATTAGCGACGGCGCAATGACTGCTGTTTGGTCCCCGACCGGAAGTAATTTAGTCTTATCACCCAATGGTCATTATGCAGCAGGAGTAAACAGCACAATTGGATTGCAGGTCTGGTCAATTGCAAGTGGCGGATTGTGGACGACTCTGCCGGTCATCGCCAGCCGAGTATCATTTTCCGGCGATGGCCAAATTATCGCGGTTGCAGAGGTAGGCAAAGTCAAATTATTCTGGGTGTGGGACAGCTTTGAAATTGGCCGGCTGGAAAAGGATATCGGGCATATCGCGGGCGTGGCGCTGTCTCCCGATGGTAAGCTGCTGCTCACCTGGTCGGATGGACCTGAACCGGCGCGCTTATGGACGGTTCCCGATTTCTCACCGGTCGCGACATTGGACATCCAGGGTGTTTCGTCAGCGGCCTTCAGTCCGGATGGGACTGAGATCGCCCTGGCAGGCGACACGATCTTTGGTCGATATGATGTACTTAAGGATGAATTTAATCGAATTGGTCTCAACATTTACAGCCCGGTGGCTGATCTCTCGTTTGCGCCCGATAGGACTTATAGTGCCGGCCAACGCCTGGCGGTTCTCTATCGTCCCGGCCCCTACCACTCCGTTGTGCTAAATTGGGATATTACAACCCAAACTACGCAGTTTGTGCAAACGACCGGAACGGCTTTTAATATTGAATTTCTGCCCGAGCCATACGGGATCGCACTGGGCGGCGAGCACGGAACGATCCAATTGATCGATGCTAACGATGGCTCCTTAAAAAGGGCGTTCAAAGGTGGAGCCACCTCGGTACAGGATCTGACTGTTCATGTGAGCGACACGGTTCGGCTTGCTGCCAGCGCGATGAACGAGGTGCGCATCTTTACGCTGCCCGGTTCGGACGAAAAGAATGGGCGGGATGTTCGCATCTCCGGGGGGTGGGTGAACAGCGTCGTCTGGCCGTGTTTTCTGGCGGCAGCAGTGGACGACGGCAGTATTCAGATATTGGACGAGGCCGGTGAAAAGCAAGAACATTCCATCATCATGCCGGAAGGGTTTAATACATTAATTTCAGCGACCATGGATTGCTCCAGATTGCTGGCCGCTCAGGATAGGTCCGTATATCCCATCGTAACAGGTACCTGGGAAACCTTACCCAGTTGGGAGTTACCGGAAATGATTACTGCATTGGCGGTGTCGGTGGACGGGTCGCTGGCAGCGGTGGGGTTGATGTACGGCAGCATCCGCTTGCTGGACATGGAAACTGGCAAAGAAATAAGCAGCCTGGAAGGACACGCTGGCATGGTCACCGCGCTGAAATTTTCTCCGGACGGCAGCATCCTGGCATCCGGAGGCAGAGACGGGGTGGTGATTTTATGGGGGGTGAAGTAGGGATCAGGCGCGATATACCAAAATCCTGTCAGGTGCGTTGCTCCTGGGTTGACAGTCTGACCAATCGACCACCGGTTAAGGAGCAACGCACCTGCACTTTGAAAGCAAATTTGTTCTAAGGTCAAGAACAGGTGCAACGCACCTGAGGTGAGTTGCTGTTCGCCCCTGGTATCACGATTACGAGCCAACCAACGGTATTCCTTCGGCAATGGCGTGGGTCGAACGCACCAACAATACAATAACTCTTCACAGGATTGGCCATATTATCCTCCATCTGGACACAACCCACACCTAACCGCCCCACAAGGCGCTACGCAATCCCAAAGGGAGAGGAACTTCACCATAGGTCGCCCGCGGGAGCGCATTGCGCTCCCCTACAACTTTGATCCGCGCAAGCTGACCGCAGGTCTCACCTCCAGGTGGGTTAACAAAAAATCCCCTCTCGGAATTCCGAGAGGGGATTTTTTTATTAGAACCGTCTTCCGCCGCGGTCACCACCGCGACCACCACGGTCGCCGCTGCGTCCGCCGCGGTCCCGATCGCCACCCGGGCGGCCGCCGCCGGGGCGTCCACCGGAAGGCCGGCGATCGCGGTCTTTCGACTGCGCTTCTTCCAGCGTCCACCCTTCCAGGACAGCCTGGCGGGACAGGCGAACCTTGCCGGCGTCGTCGATGCCGGTCACCATGACGGTGATTTCGTCACCCATATTGACCACATCTTCGACTTTTTCGACACGTTCGCTGTCCAGCTGTGAGATGTGCACCAAACCGTCGATATTCGGTAAAATCTCGACGAAGACGCCAAAGTCAGCCAGGCGCACGACTTTACCGGTGTAAATGCGACCCAATTGGGGCACCTCAATCAATGAAAGGATCTTTTCGCGGGCTGCAGCTTCCGCCACGCCGTCGGTTGCAGCAATGAAAACGGTACCGTCGTCATCGATGTCGATGCGCACGCCGGTTTCTTCCTGGATCGAGCGGATCATCTTGCCACCAGGACCAATGATTGCGCCGATCTTGTCAACCGGGATCTTGATGGTGGTGATACGCGGGGCGTGCGGCGCAAGGTCAGGCCGCGGCGCCGGGATGATTTCCAGGATGCGGTCGAGGATGAACAAGCGAGCCTCACGGGCACGGGTCAGGGCTTCGGTCATAATCGCAGAGGTGATGCCTTTGATTTTGATGTCCATCTGCAGGGCAGTAATGCCTGCCGCGGTGCCGGCCACTTTGAAGTCCATGTCACCCAGATGATCTTCCATGCCCTGGATATCGGTCAGTACCATGGTTTTATCGGACTCTTTGACCAAGCCCATGGCGATACCCGCCACCGGCGCCTTGATCGGCACACCTGTGTCCATTAACGCCAGAGTCGAGCCGCAGACGGAGGCCATCGAGGAGGAGCCGTTGGAGGCCAACACCTCAGAGACCAGGCGCAGGGTGTAGGGGAAATCTTTCTCGCTTGGGATCACCGGCAGCAGCGCGCGTTCCGCCAATGCACCGTGCCCGATTTCGCGGCGGGATTGGCCGCGCAGCATTTTCACTTCGCCGGTCGAATACGGCGGGAAATTGTAATGGTGGATATAGCGTTTGGAGTCAGCGCCGCCAAGATTGTCGAGTTCCTGGGCTTCCTTGGGCGTGCCAAGTGTCGCCATAGTGAGCACCTGGGTTTCGCCGCGGGTGAACAGACCGGAGCCGTGTGCGCGCGGAGAAACGCCGACCTCACCCCAGATGGGGCGAATTTCATTCGGCTGGCGGCCGTCAGGACGCAGACCACGCTCGACGATGCGGCGGCGGACGACATTTTTCAGCACTTCTTCGAAGGCTTCGGCAACAGCGCCTTTGAGGGTCTCATCAGCGGCTGAAAGCTCAGCTACCACAGTATCTCGCAGCTCGTCGATGCCGTTGTACAACTCGGCTTTCATGTGCGTGGCGTCTAGTCGGGATTCCAATTCACCGCTGACACGCGCGCGCACCTGGTCGAGCAGGCTCTCGTCCAGCAGTTTGATTTCGACGGCGCGTTTGGCTTTGCCGACTTCAGCGGCCATTTTTTCCTGCACGTCGATCATGGGTTGCAGCGACTGGTGCCCGAAGGTCAAGGCTTTGACCATCACATCTTCCGGCAACTCATTGGCGCTGCATTCCACCATCAGGATGGCGTCGCGGGTGCCTGCCAGGCGCAAGTCCAGGTCGGATTGTTCGCGCTGTTCCATGGTCGGGTTGACGACGAACTCGCCGCCAATACGACCGATGCGCACTGCGCCTACCGGGCCTTCCCAGGGCACGTCAGAAATCATCAGCGCAGCCGAGGCGGCATTCACTGCCAGGATGTCCAGAGAATTTTCCATGTCGGCCGAAACGGAGAACATGATTACCTGGACTTCGTTGCGCATGTTCTTGGGGAACAGCGGGCGAATCGGGCGGTCCGTCAGGCGGCTGATGAGAATTGCATCCTCAGAAGGCCGGCCTTCGCGGCGGAAGAACGAGCCGGGGATGCGTCCGCCGGCGTACATGCGCTCTTCATATTCAACGGTCAACGGGAAGAAATCAATGCCGTCCCGGATGCCGCCCAGGGTTGCAGCGGCAAAAACAACAGAGTCACCCAAACGCAGGGTGACGGCTCCGCCAGCCTGTTGGGCCAGCTTGCCGGTTTCGATGGTAATCGTGCGTCCACCGACCTGGGCAGTATACTGCTTTGCTTCAGGTATGTTCATTACGTCCTCTCTTACCCCCACCCGGTTAGGGACTGAAAGCTGTGGAGGAGCGCGTCCTCATCAGATTTCAATTCCCAACCCCAGGGGTAAATAAAAAATATGAAATTGTCGCAGCGGATCTGCGCGCCGAAAAAGTTCGGTAGAAGATAAGAAGATGGTGAAGGTTCGCCATCTTCTTATCGCAATATCGTTCTTTTAGCGGTAGCGCAGGCTCAACTGCTCAACGATTGCCTGGTACTTGGCTATATCTTTGCTCCGCAGGTAAACCAGAAGCCGGCGGCGGTGCCCTACCAGCTTGAGCAGCCCGCGGCGCGACGATTCGTCGTGCTTGTTGCTGCGCAAGTGCTCGGTTAATTGCAAAATGCGCTTGGTGAGCAATGCAATTTGCACCTCTGGCGACCCGGTGTCGCTGTCGTGGCGGTGATATTTACCAATTACCGTTTCTTTTACTTCTTTTGTTAAAGGCATGACGTCTGCAAGCTCCTTCTCTTGATGATTTGCGCAGGTCTCCATGTCCGCAGCATTAACCACGGACAGGTCCAGTCACGAAGCAAATTATATCAGATGATGATCAATTGTGGAAGGAAACGAATTTCCAGGAAACGAATTTCCTCGAGGTACGAAATGGTTTGTTTCATTATATGGGGGATGAGGAAACAACCCCAAATTAATATGCGATAATGGATTTGAAATAATGAAAACTCGCAGTCAGGCAGATTTTCAAGGAGCAATTATTATGAGAAGACCCGTCTTTACATTTCAACGTGCGATCTCGCTTTTCATTATCCTTACAATAGTCTTTCCAAAGCCGGCGCAATTCGCGGCTGCCCAGGTTTCTACCCAGCCAGACACGGCCACCATTGCGGGAACCATGCAATCCGAGCTGGGCTGTGCCGGTGACTGGATGCCAGGCTGCGAAAAGACCCATCTGACATTCGATGCTAATTCCAACATCTGGAAAGGCACTTTTGAGGTTACGCCTGCCAACGATCAGGATAAAAAAGGGCCAAGATACAAGGTTGCCTTGAACGGCACATGGGATGAGAACTATGGAAAAAACGCCGCCAGAGGCGGAGCCGATATTCCTCTGGTTGTCGACCAGCCGATCCAGGTAACGTTTTATTATGACCACCAAACGCATGTCACCGCCGAGGACTACAACACCCCCATTGTTGTGGCAGTGGGGGAATTTCAAACTCAATTGGGCTGTGTAACAGGGAATGATCCGGATTGCCTTCGCTCCTGGCTGGAGGATCCGGAAGGCGACGGCAACTTTGCTTTCACCACCAAAGCACTCAAGGCTGGCAATTATTCGGTATCTCCCTATGGAAGCCAAAAAACGATTTCCACTACCGGGAGCGCTGTAACCTTTGTTGTTGCCAATGATTATGATGAAATCTATTTTGGCTATGATGGGGTGAAAAAAGAATTAATCGTCAGCACCACCGGCGCGCCCAAAGGTAGCCTAGCCAAGCAAAAAGCTATCTGGATCGACCAGGATACCATTCTCTGGAATATCGTTGGGTCACCCGCGTACAGCTATTCGCTATTTTCTTCGCCGAACGCCGCGCTTGAATTGACAGCGGAAGGGGTAAGTGGCGGTATGGAAATTCCGCTCACGTACCAGAAATCCGGTCCGGGCGGCGATAGTTTCAAACAAAATCCGTATTTGGCTGGTTTTTCTGCATTTACAGTAGCAGAGAACGACCTGCCAAAGCTGCCTGAAATCCTGCGCGGCCAGATTGCTGTGATCGTGCGGGATAACCAGGGTAAAGTCGTGGATGCCACCGGCGTCCAAATTGCCGGGGTGCTGGATGCGCTCTATTCCTATTCCGGACAGTTGGGGGTGGAGTTCTCCAATGGAGTTCCGACGCTGAGATTATGGGCGCCGACGGCTATTTCGGTGGATTTGCGGGTTTATAACAGTTCCTCGGCATTTTTCAGCAAGCGCTATCCCATGACACGCGACGACTCAACAGGTGTGTGGAGTGTAGCCGGCCAGGCGGATTGGAAAAACAAATATTATCTCTACGATGTCCGGGTGTATGTTCCCAAAACCGGAAAAATAGAAAGAAATCGCATCACCGATCCCTATTCCTACAGTCTTTCGCTGAACAGCACCAGGAGCCAGATGGTGGACCTGGCCGATTCTGATTTAAAACCCGCTGGCTGGGACGCGCTGGATAAGCCACTGTTGGAGAACCCAGAAGACAGCGTAATCTACGAACTGCATGTGCGCGACTTCAGCATCCACGATGAAACCGTACCGGAAGAACTGCGGGGGAAATTCAAGGCTTTCACGATTGACGAATCCGACGGCATGCAGCATTTGAAGTCGCTGGCTGAAGCCGGCCTGACGCATATTCACCTGCTGCCGGCCTTTGATATTGCGAGCGTGAATGAGGATTCATCCACCTGGTTGACGGCCGATGAAACCCTTCTGCAAACCTACGGACCCGGCTCGGACAAACAATCTCAGGCGGTCTCCTTGATCAAGGGCGAAGATGGGTTTAACTGGGGATACGACCCTTATCATTACACTGTTCCCGAAGGCAGCTACGCCACGAACCCTGACGGCTCGACCCGGATCGTGGAATTCAGAGAGATGGTCCAATCGTTGAACCAAAACGGGCTGCGGGTCGTGATGGATGTAGTTTACAACCACACCTCCCAGAGTGGGCAGGATGCAAAATCCGTGCTGGACAAGATTGTGCCGGGATATTACTACCGCTTGAATACGGAAGGGAACGTGGAAACCAGCACCTGCTGCCAGAACACGGCGACAGAGCACCGCATGATGGAAAAATTGATGATCGATTCGGTCGTAACCTGGGCCACCCAATACAAGGTGGATGGCTTCCGCTTTGACCTGATGGGTCACCACATGCTTGCCAACATGGAAGCCGTGCGGGCAGCGCTGGACGCGCTGACCCTTGAAAAAGATGGGGTGGACGGCAAATCGATCTACATTTACGGCGAAGGCTGGGATTTTGGCGAAGTTGCCAAGAACGCGCGTGGAAGAAATGCCACCCAACTGAACATTGGCGGAACGGGCATTGGGGTGTTCAATGACCGGCTGCGTGACGGCGTCCGGGGCGGCAACCCATTTGATGATCCGCGCCTACAGGGATTCAGCACCGGGCTGTACTTGAACCCCAACGCGGCGGAAACGCGGAAACCGGATGCCCAGCTCGCGAAATTGCTGGACTATTCAGACTGGATCCGGCTCGGCCTGGCTGGAAATTTGAAAAACTACAGCATCACGCGCGGGAATGGCAGCATTGCTGACGGCGCCCATGTCTTTTACAGCGGAGTGGCAGCCGGTTACACGCTGGATCCGCAGGGAAATATCGTGTACGTGTCTGCGCATGACAATGAAACCCTATTCGACGCGGTTCAGATCAAATCCGCCGCGAATACGAGCCTGGCTGACCGCATCCGCATGAACAATCTGGCGCTAAGCATTCCCATGTTCAGTCAGGGCATCCCCTTCTTTCATGCCGGTGATGACCTGCTGCGTTCCAAGTCATTGGATCGGAACTCATACGACTCCGGCGACTGGTTCAATCGATTGGATTGGACCTACAACACCAACAACTGGGGGGTGGGGCTTCCCATCGAAGGCACTGATAAATGGGACATCTTCCGACCGATCCTGGCCAACAGCACGCTCAAACCTGATTCAACCCAGATCGGCGATGCAGCGAGTGTGTTCAAGGAATACCTGCAGATTCGCAAGAACTCACCGCTCTTCCGGTTGACAACAGAAGAACAGGTATCTGCTGGCGTGACCTTTTTCAATACCGGCCCCGAGCAAATTCCCGGTTTGATCGCGATGCGGCTTGAGGATGTTGAAAATGTCGATCCGAATTATGATGAAATCCTGGTGTTCTTCAACGCGAACCAGCAGCCCATCCAATTCACCGAAAGCACGATGATCGGCAAAGCCTTTACTTTACATCCCGTGCTCATCAACTCGGTAGATACTGTTGTGACCCATTCCGCTTTTGACCCGGGGACAGGAGCCTTCTCGATCCCCACATTGTCAACCAGCGTCTTTGTTCTGGAAGATTAAAGGAGACCATTCGCGTCCGTCAACCATCGCTGCGGACTGCATACATCCGCGTTCGCTGTCCTTATGGCAGCGTTTAAGGATTTTGGCTAGTTACCCCTTATCTTCACGCGGTAGGGCCTGCAACAGGCTGCGCAGCCGGGTCTGGGTTTCCAGCGGAAACTCGGGCAGGCAGCGCCTGACGATGCGCAGCAGCATCGGCGTAGGCTGTGACCCGATCACCTGGCGTAAAAAGAAGGCGGTTTCGGCCGGGGAGCGGCGCGCTAACTGAATGAGCAGCGCCCGCAGCTCGTTTTGCAACTCACCAGGCGATTGGGCCAATAACGGCCCGGACAAGGTAAAGATTGCCGGTAAATTTTCGAAATTTTGGTCATGGACCAGGGTCGTGACGGCCATGACACCCAGCCGTACAATTGCCTGATCGGTCGAATTGAGCCAGGTATGAATCATTTCCAGCCATTTTGGCGAATCCTCCCGGCGCAATCGGGCTGACCCGAGCGAAAACAACGCTTCCAGATGGCCAAATTCCACCCCGGGAACAGACCAGGTCTTAAGGCGGCTCAATACGCTATCTACATGCTCTGCCGGGAGATTCCCAAGTAAAACCGCTGCAAGACGGCGCGGCTCCGTCTTTTCGGCTTTCCATAAACCCTCAGCAATGGTGATTGCAGGTTCAGGGTAACGCGGCGCCAGAAAGGCCAGGCGATCTTCCAGGGCGCGCATCACAATGGGGGCTGTGCGGTAGCTCGAATAGGGCAAGCCGGTCTGGCGCACTGCCTGGCCGGGTTTATACGTTAGATCAGCATACCGAACGAGCAACGCCTCCAGACCATTTTTAAAATCAACCGGTTCGAGGAAGCGCTGCGCCAGCGCATCGATTTGCTGGTTTAAACTAGTTAGCTGGACCGCCGGCATGGGGTTGACTTAATAAGCTCGGGCGAAATACACTTTATTTTTCGCAGGTTGGCCGCAAACGATGCACTTACCCTGGCCCTCGGGTTGGTCCAGCGGAATACAACGGGTGGTGGCTTTGGTGTCTTCTTTTACCCGGGCTTCGCACTCGGTGCTGCCGCACCAGTAGGCCAGCGCCCAGCCGTCCTGCACAATTTTCTTTAATTCTTCGTAGTCTTTGGGCTCGTGGATGTGTGCATCGCGGAAGTTGCGCGCTTTCTCGAGCATGGCAGCCTGAATTTCATCCAGAACAGCCTGAACTTGGAATGCAATTTCATCTCCGAGCGGCAAAGTGGATTTTCCGGCTCTACCCGGCATGTGGCGGCGGGCAACGGTCACAACGCCGTTGTCAACATCCTTCGGCCCAATTTCAATGCGCAGCGGGACGCCGCGCATTTCCCAGTCATTGAACTTGAAGCCTGGGGTGACCTCGCTGCGCGCGTCCAGCTTGACGCGGAATTGCGCCAGTTGACGGTTCAAAGCTTCTGCCACCGGCATCACCTTTGCCTGTTCTTCATCATTGCGGAAAATAGGCACAATCACCACCTGAATCGGCGCCAGGCGCGGCGGCAGCACCAGACCCTGGTCGTCGCCGTGCGTCATGATGATCGCGCCGATGAAGCGGGTGGACAACCCCCATGAGGTGGTCCAGCAGTGCTGCTGCTGGTTGTTTGGGTCGAGGAATTGAATATCAAAGGCTTTGGCAAAATTTTGGCCGAGGAAGTGAGAGGTGCCGGACTGCAGCGCGCGGGTGTCGCCCATCATGGCTTCGATGGTGTAGGAATCGGACGCCCCGGCGAATTTCTCGGTTTCGCTCTTACGGCCGGGTATGACCGGCACGGCCGCCTCATTGACGGCGAAATCGGTGTAGACGTTCAGCATGCGCACCGTTTCTTCTACGGCTTCTTCGGCGGTGGCATGGGCGGTATGGCCTTCCTGCCAGTAAAACTCCAACGTGCGCAGGAACAAGCGGGTGCGCATTTCCCAGCGCACCACGTTGCCCCACTGGTTAATCAAAACCGGCAGGTCGCGGTAAGACTTGATCCATTTGGAGTACATGTATCCGATAATGGTCTCGGAGGTGGGGCGCACAACCAGCGGTTCTTCTAACTTCTCGCCGCCGCCAATGGTGACCACTGCCAGCTCCGGTGAGAACCCTTCCACATGCTCCTTCTCCTTTTCCAGGAAAGACATAGGGATGAAAAGCGGGAAGGCGGCGTTGGTGTGGCCGGTTTCCTTGAAGCGCTTATCGAGCGCACTCTGGATATTTTCCCAGAGCGCCCAGCCGTAAGGCCGCACGACCATGCAGCCGCGCACGGGAGCGTAGTCGGCCATTTCGGAGCGCAGGATAAGCTGGTTGTACCATTCTGAGAAGTTTTCGCTGCGGGTTGGAAGTTTATCAGTGTTCATGTAAATGTTGAATTCCGATCGGCGTGAGATAAGGGCGAAAAAGAATTATTTCATTTTATGGTTGGCCGCCAGGTCAAGCGCGGTTGGATTGTTGGGCGCGAAAATCAACCAACGCCAGTCAGCATCGTTGGCGTAATGACCCAGGGTGGTGCGATATTCGGCGAATACCCGGCGCCAGCCTTCCCCAATCAGAACCAGGGGCTTGGGCTCGATGGCGTTGATAACCAGAAGGTTCCAATACAGCGTAATTTCGGTAAAGGTGCCCGGGCCGCCGGGCAAGGCGATGGCGGCGTTGCAGCCGTCGATCAAGGCTTTCAAGCGGTCAAGCAAGGTGACGCGACGCCATTCTTCGATTACCCAGGGGTTGGCGCCGCCAGCACGGTAACGCTCGATATCGTCACAGGTGACCCCGATGACGTGGCCCCCCGCTTCATTCGCCCCGCGCGAGACGGCTTCCATGGTGCCCACATACCCGCCGGTCAAGACGGTGTGCCCCGCCCTGGCGATCAATCCACCCAGTTCTTGCGCTGCTGCGTAATCCGGGTCGCCCGGGCGCGGTTTTCCACTGCCAAATACGGTGATATGCATCTCGATGCTCGCAGCCCTTATTTTACTTCATCCACATCCCAGTTTCGCTGGTAATTTTGTTCCAGCTTGGTCAGGATGGCTTTTTCCAGGTCAATTTCTGCCACGCTGGATAACTGCAGTAGATAAAGCGCCACATCTGCCAGCTCACTGGCCAATTCTTCCTGATTTACCGGTGTCTCGCCCCACTGAAAATGCTCGAGGACTTCGCTGGCTTCCAGGTTCAACGAAATGGCGATATTGCGCATGGTTTGCGGTTTTGGGCTGGCGGGATTATACCAGCCCTTTGCCTGCACAAACCGGTGCATTGCTGCAGTTAGCTCGCTGAGTTCCATGCATTCCTCGATTTCAATCGGCGTTGGAATGCTCAGAGTTCAGCGTATCCAGGGCGGTTTGCGCTGACTGGATTTGTTCCGGGTGCCAGCCGTCTTCTTTGGTCATGCGCACCAGGTGCTCGATTACCACCTGCTGTGACTCTGGGTCAAGGCCGGAATAGGTCGCACGGATGCGCTCAGGATCGCGCGAGAGTAATCCATCCCATAAGATTTCCAACGGATCTGCATTCATAGTTTAATATTTTATCTTAAATTTTGGTCATTGCAGACCTCGGAGAGGTCGAAGCAATCTTAACGGGTTGGTCAAAAGCAATAACCAGGGCAAGAATTCTTTCTGCCAGGCGCATAATGCTTCCTCTGTTGTGCTCCGTAGCAAGGTCAAACGCCAACCTCCCGGCAAAAAAGGCGGAATGTTGACGATCATTTCTTACAATAAACGTAGATGCTGTCTTGAGATTATTCTGTTGGTTTTCTGGAAGCTTTCAAAGTTCAGGTGACGAACATGGTTTTGCCCCTCACCCCCGACCCCGCTCCCCGGTTTATGGTTTGTTTTTCAAATGACGGCCAACCTTTCGGGGAGCGGGGAGAGAATGAATTTTGATTGTGTTTGCGCCGCCATAGCAGCGCAAACACAATCAATTAAGACAAACCCGCCCCAAGACTGGGGCGGGATGGGTGAGGTTGATAACCTTATGGCTAACGGGAACCAATCAGATCAAGGTACAAGAGGCGGCTCAGCGAGCCGCCCCTTCCAGAATAACTTCCTTCTACGGCGTGACTATTCTTCCTTCTTCTCTGCCAATTCTTTCTGCCGGGCTGCAACAATTTCCGCCTGAATGTGTGCTGGCGCAATTTCGTAGCTCGAGAATTCCATGTCGAAAATCCCGCGACCGCCGGTCAATGAGCGCAGCTGCGTGGTGTAGCGCAGCATTTCTGCCAGTGGCACCGTGGCTGTGATGATCGAGCGGCCTTTTTCGCTGTTCATCCCTTGCACGCGCGCGCGGCGGGTGTTCAAATCGCCTAAAACATCACCCATGTGATCTTCCGGCACGGTGATCGTGACCATCATGATCGGCTCATAAAGCACCGGGCTGGCATCTTTAAAGGCTAGTTTGAACGCTTCGCGGCCGGCAATTTCGAACGCTACCGGTTTTGAATCAACCGGATGTTCCTTGCCATCGGTGATGGCTACCAGTACGCCGCGCACGGGGTAGCCGGCGATGACGCCTTCCTTCGTGACGGACGTGATGCCCTTCTGAATAGAAGAGAAATACGATTGAGAAATCGCCCCACCGACGACTTGCCAGCTAAACTCCAACTCTTTGTCGGGCAGCGGCTCGACGCGCAAATGCACCTCGCCAAATTGACCCGATCCGCCGGTTTGTTTCTTGTGGCGGTACATGGCAGGAGCCTTCTTCGTGATGGTTTCCTGATATGGCACTTTGGGCTCGCCGACGATGAAGTTCACCTGGAACTTGGTCTCGGCGCGCTTGATGGCCACATCGATGTGCTGATCACCCATCCCCTGCAGAATGGTCTGATTGGTCGCCATTTCGTTATGCCAGGAGAGCGTCATGTCCTCTTCGCACAGGCGGGTCAGGGTCGGGCTGATTTTGGTCGAGTCCGCCTGAGTCTTGGGCAGGATCGAAACGCGGTACAGGCCATTTGGGTAAGCTGGGACTGGCAGGGTCAGCGGGTGAGCCTTATCACCCAGGGTATTACCGGTAACGGTCTCGGAAAGTTTCGGAACCACGCCTAGATCGCCGCTGTGGATGACTTTGACGCTAGTGGTATCCTTGCCGTGCGGGATGCTGATGGTGCCAAAGCGCTCTTCAACGCCTTTTGAATGGTTCCAAACGCGGCTGTCAGAGGTGACCATGCCGGAATACAATCGGAAGAAGGTTTGTTTTCCGACGAACGGATCGGCAGTTGTTTTCCACACATACAGCGCCAACGGCCCGGCATCACTGGCTTTGATTTCTTGCGGGCCGTTCTTCGTCTCGGCTGTGACCGGGGCAACCGCAGCAGGTGAGGGGAGGAAATTGAGCATGGCATCCAACAAAGGCGCCAGACCAATTTCATGCGAACCAGCGGTGACGAACACCGGGGCATAGGCGCCGCTCAACACGACTGCTTTCAGGCCGCGGATGATTTCCTCGCTGGTGAGTTCACCGCTGTCGAGATATTTTTCGAGCAAGGCGTCTTCACCTTCAGCGGCGGCTTCGACCAAAGCCACTTTCGCCTCGTCAACGGCATCTTTATACTCGGCCGGGATTTCGACCACTGTTTTACCACCGCCCTCATAGGCTTTCATGGTGAGCAAATCGATGACGCCTTTGAAATCAGCTTTTTCACCCCAGGGGATTTGCACAGGTACCGTGCGCATGTCGGTGTAATCCTTGATGGATGCCAGCGCCTTTTGGAAATTGGCATTTTCACGATCCATCTTGTTGATTACGATAAATCGCGGCAAGTTGAATTGATTCACATAATTCAGGGCAATTTCAGTCCCAACCTCGGCCCCTGATACCGAATCGATGAGAACTACAGCGCTATCGGCGACGCGCAAGGCTGAAACCACTTCACCAACAAAATCGGTGTAACCAGGGGTGTCTAGAAAATTGAGTTTCACATCTTTGTATTCCACCGGGACAACGGTGGTGTACAGAGAAATCCCGCGCTTGTGTTCCTGTTCGTCATAATCGGAAACGGTTGTGCCGTCTTCAATTCGTCCCAAGCGGGTTGTACCGCCTGAGAAGTGGAGGAAGGCCTCGGTCAGCATGGTTTTACCCGCGCTGCTATGAGAGACCAGGGCAATGTTGCGGATGGACTCAGTGGTATACTCTTTCATTAACCAAACCCTTTTGTGGAAGTGATGGCGCCAGCCTGGGATAGTTAAGACTGGACATGGTTCTTGTCAAAAGAACCCTGGAACCAACCAGCAAAACATCACCTATTATATCAGGTGGAGGAAGACTTATGGATCGAATATTGAACCAATTCTCCTTCATCCTTGGCGGCGTTGTCATTTTCGGATTTGCGGTTGCGCTCATTGCCCGGCGCGGCTTTACCCTTGGACGAGGGATTCTACTGGGGGTTTTAGCCCTGCTGCTGGTGGCTGCCTGGGTGGTGCTGCATCCGGCCGGAACGAAAAACACCAATGCTGAACAGGTGCGCAACCAGATTGGTTCCGGCAAGCCAGTTCTGCTTGAATTTCTTTCACCTTATTGACTGGGTTGCACCGCAATCAAACCCGTCGTGGGCGGGTTGGAAAAGGAAATGTCGGGTCGGCTGGTTGTCATCCGAGTCGATATCCACACCCGGGGCGGGCGCGAACTGGCAGATCAAATGGGATTTGAATATACCCCTACCTTTATTCTTTTCGCAGCAGACGGCGCTGAACTCTGGCGTCAGGTCGGCGGGCTGGATGTTGACCGCGTTCGCCAGTCGGTTGGAGAATGACTGGTTTGATGCGGCGGCTTGAATTCAACCTGCGCTACCTGCTGGGAAAACCCCGTTGGGATACCGGCATCGTACCGCCGGAGGTGGAAGCGTTTGTGGGCAGCCATTCACCCGGCCGGGCGCTCGATCTGGGTTGCGGTACCGGGACTAACCTGCTCTATCTGGCGCAGCACGGTTGGCAGGTTGTCGGCGTCGATTTTTCACGGCTCGCTGTTCAAGCGGCGTGCAAGCGGCTGAGAGCTGCCGGGTTAATGGCGGATGTGCGGGTTGACGATGTTACCCGCTTGACAGGGGTGCAGGATGAATATAATTACATTTTGGATATTGGCTGTTACCACCAACTAAGCCAGGACGGCCGGAAAGCTTATCAGATGAACCTGAATCGCCTGCTGGCGCCCGGCAGTGTCTGGATGATCTACGGGCACTACCGCGAGTTGGGCAGCAGCCTGGGGCATGGATTGACTGAAGACGATATCAATGAATTGGGAGGGATACTTGACCTGCAGCAGCGGGTGGATGGGCAGGAGGGAGCCCAAAGACCATCGGTCTGGTTGTGGTTCAAGCGAAGAGAACCATGAGAAAATTTATTTTAGTTTTGGCAGTTCTGGTACTGGCGGGGTTGGCTATTTTATATTTCACCGGCAATCTGCAGGGGTTGGCGGACATGTTCAATCCCCGCCAGACAACGATCGATGACACACAATGTGCTTATGTTTGGGCGACCCAACCACTGCCGGATATCAGCGCCAAATTGCAGCAGCGCCTGGAAAAACAGGAGGTATTGGCGGCAGAGGTCAATGCTGCTGCGTATGGTGAAAATTGCGTCCTTGCAGATGGCAGCGTGGCGCGTTTTCTTGCCAGGCAGACCGACTTATATTTCAAGGTACCGGTCACGGATATCGAGGATAAGCAAACCCTGGGAGAACTGACCGAAGGGATTATCAATTTCGTCCAGGATATCCCGGCCGACACGCTGGTTGGGACGCAAAGCGGTTACATCCAGGTCAATTTCACCACGAATTTCGGCGAAATCATCAGCCTGTGGTTCCAGACCAGCACCGGACAGGCGGCACTGGATGCAGGACTGCATGGCGCAGATCTGTTCGATAAATTGCTCACGCCCTGATCGCTAAAGGTGCTTTTCCATGCGCCAGGCGGGTTCTTCAACCCACTGCCGGCGTCCGGTATGATCGATGTAGGACCAGATGCCAGGTTCGTGTGCAACCACCACGAAGCCGAGCCGGTTGTATAAACTGCGCGCCAGCGGGTTATTGACCGCTACATTGAGCGTCAGCCATGAAAAACTGCGCCAACGCAGGTTGTTTTCCACATGGTTGACCATGCGCGTACCGAGGCCAATCCCGCGGAAAGCTGGTCGGACGCGAAAGCCATAGAAATAAGCCCGATCTTTTCCGTCAGCCAGTTCAGGGCGATCGCAGTTCAACTGCAACAAAACTTGCCCAACCAGACCCTGGTTGGGTAATTCGGCCAGCCAAATCAAACCTAACTGATGTTGCGACCGCCGGAAGGCGTCTGAATAAAGGTTGCGGAAGTGCTTAAATTCTCCTTCCCATTCCATGGCTGGAAGGTCTGCATATTCTGCTTCTCGGATGGTGAGCTGTTGTACCAAATCGGGGATTAATTCAACATCCATAAGCCCTCTGCACCATTATATCTGGAAGGTCTGCAGCATCTGCTGCAGCAGGGCGGTCTCCTGGTCGCTGGAATTTATCTTGCCATCCAGCCAGGCGGCCCGCAGCGACCAGAGGATCTGGCGGTACGCTGGACCGGGCTCAAGCCCCAACGAAAGCAAGGCATACCCGTCGACGGTGGGTTGGACGTGGCGCCAGCGGGTTACATATTGATTGACGATATTGCACAGCGGTTGCGATGGACTTAACTCATAAATGACATACAAAACAGGCAGCGAGACTTCATCCAGCACGGAAACGATCCGGCTAGGGCTGCGGTCGATCAATTCGGGCAAACGGGAAAAATAATGCCCAACATCGTGAATGGCAGTGATCAAATGGTGCGACAAACGCAGCCGGTTGGCAATGTTCTGGCCGACTTCCTCGGGGAAGCGCCCAAACCAGATCAGGTAAGCCAGCGCCCGGCGGATCGGAGTCGCACCCAGAGTCTCCGGCAAGGACCAGCCGTCCCGGAGCGGCTTTTTGAGGACGGACAGAATTTCAGGGGCGTAATCGGCTTTCCAATCGAGGGAGGGATGAATGGCGTGCAGCAATCCAATGGCTTCCAGGCGGGCAAATCCGTTTTCCGGGTGTTCCTCCGCCATCAATAGATCTAACTCGTGACGCAGGCGGTCGCCGGAGACTTGCTTGAGCAGGTCATGCGCTTCACCCATCAACTGTTCCGTTCGGGCTTCGATTTCGAAACCAAAACGCTGTTCAAAGCGCACCGCCCGCAGCATACGAGTCGGGTCATCCACAAAAGAGAGCGAATGCAACACTCGCACAAGCCCTTTTTGTAAATCGTTCAAACCGCCCCAGTAATCGTATAAATTCCCGTAATACCGGCCATCCAACCGCAGCGCCAGGGTATTAATGGTGAAATCCCGCCGGTGCAGGTCGAGCTTGATGCTGCCGCGTTCTACCGTCGGCAAGGCGGTCGGGTAATTGTAAAATTCGGTGCGCGCGCTGATGAAATCCAACGTATCCGGCAGGTCCATCGCATCTTTTTCTGCATCGGCTGAAAAACGCCGGGCCAGAGAATTTTTGACCTCACTAATTTGCCATTTGGCGGTACCAAACCGGCTGTGACTGGCAACCCGGCCGCCAAATAACTTCTCCAGCGACCGCGCCAGTTGGATGGCATCGCCTTCGACCACAATGTCAAAGTCCGTACTTGGCCGGTTGATGATCAGGTCGCGCACGAAGCCGCCAACAATGTAAATGGGCAGGTGCTGGCTGGAAGCTTGTTCTGCAATCAACTTCAAGAATTTAATCCAGACATGCGGCAGGGCTGCTTCCAGCCGCTCGGCCAGGTTGTTTTGCTCGGAAAGCAACGCTTCTCCGCCGCCAATGGTTTTTAATAGATCGGTGCGGGTGACAATGCCAATGATATGCCCATCTTCCGGCGCGACCACAGGCACCTGACCCCAGCCGCTATCCGCCATCAAACGCTGCAGGTGCTCGATGGTGTCTTTCGGGGTGACGGTGATTTCTCCCGCTTCCATCAGGCTGGCAGCCGGCAGGTTCAAATGATGTGACAGCGCCCGGTCGACTGCGCGGCGCGTCAACAGGCCAAGGACTCTGCCATCTTTGACCACCGGGTAACCCTCGTAGCCGTAGCGCTGCATTAATTTTCCGGCTTCCTGCGCCGGGGTTTCCGGTGTCAAAACGCGCGCGCCGCGTGACATAATCCGTCCCACGGTCAACGCCGGTTCGACGATTTCCGGCAGCAGCGCTAACAGCTTCTGGTAGGCAGCCTCCAATGGGACCGGCACGGTTGGTTCTGAAACTTGCTGGCGTAACAGGGCTGCGGAGGCGCGGTCATGCCCCCCGCCGCCAAAGCGGGCAGCCACTTCGGCCACGTTGACCCGGTCAGTGGTGGAGCGGGCTACCAGGCGCACCCCTTCGGCGGTGCCAACCAGCAGGAAAAGCGCGTCCGGGTCGAGTAAATCGCGCAGCTTGTGCGCAATACTCGAGATTTCTTCGTTCAAGCTGGGCGCTTCTGCGGTTGAGATTACGATGCTCTGTCCGTGGATATTGACCGTCTCAGCCGATTGCAGCAGCGAATTGTAAATCTCGCGCTGTTCTTCTGACAGCGGCGGGTTGAGAAATTCGCTGGCAATCCGCAGGCTGGCGCCCTGGTCGAGCAGGTAAGCCACAGTCCGTGCGTCGCGCGCGGTGGTGCTGATATAGGTTAACGAACCGGTATCTTCGTAAATGCCAAGCAGCAGTGTGGTGGCCTGTAGGACGCTCAAGGGGCCGTTGTGATCGCGGATGTCTTCCGCCAGGATGGTGGTGCAGGCGCCGAGTTGGTCATTGACAACGGTCCAATTACCAGGCAGGTCGGGGCGCAATTGATGGTGGTCGACGACATGTACTTTGGTCTTTTTCGTCTGGCCTTTGAGGGTGATCAGCGATTGGGTGTCAACCAGCGTGATGGTTTCGATCGGTTCGGACGGCAGGTCGCGCGCCTCGACGAAGGGTAATTCTGCGCCGTACAGGTTGAGGAAGGCACGCACATTGCGGTTGACCCTGCGCGGCAGCACTGCCAGCGCGCGTTCATTCAAGATGCGGGCAGCCAGCAGCGCAGCGATGGCGTCAAAATCGGCCTGTTCATGCGTGAGAATCACGTGCATGGAATTATTGTAACATTATCGATTATTTTTGAAGGCCGGGTTTAGGCGCAGGAGATTTTTCCGGTAGGTCGGATTGAGGACGTGCCAGCATTTCCTAATCAATATTTTCCCTTGCAGCCCAAAATCCGACATTCTTAATTGTTCAAAGTGTATTCATCAAAGTTGTTGGGTTTCTGTGCCTCAAAGATAATTCTTAATTTTTTACCCCATCCTGCCCCTTCAACCCAACCTACGGGAGCTGATAGGGTGCGTTCCTGTTTCGCGGTTTTTGCGCCCTGTGGGTGAAAGCGCCGGTTTTTATTGTCATCGCGATTGCTATGACTATGTCAAGGCCAAATTCAAAAGACTTGGATTGACTGAGCGATATCCAGGGATGAATTCGGTGTTCGTTCGAACCACCGCCACGATGACTTTGAGGAGCTTGTTGGCGATGTT